>Ga0255370_1002_pt1 | contig 89024 bp, 89 predicted proteins | sample ANMaggSeSYBR01F4_FD_182096 | JGI IMG/M metagenome (GOLD analysis project Ga0255370, IMG submission 182096) | Sediment cell enrichment communities from methane seep in Santa Monica Basin, California, United Staets - ANME aggregate JGI... | ecosystem: Environmental > Aquatic > Marine > Cold seeps >...
TTTCACATTAGGCGCTTTTCAGGTACTTTTCCGACAGTCTCATAATATGGTTCTTCATCTTCTATTATTTCATATTTGGCATGTTCAAGTGCTGTCTGGATATATTGAATTAACATGTGGAATACCTTAATCATTAATTTAATCAATTCACCCATGCCGCACCCTAATCTCCCTACCCAATTCACACCCTCCCCACTGGCATAATACACAGCGCCCGCTCATCATCCTGCATCTGCAACAGCCTCCAAACCTCATCATCATCGAACGCCCCCACAACCACAGTCCCCAGACCCAGCGAGACCGTCTGCAAATAAACATTCTGGGCAGCATGCCCCACCTCCATATGCACATACCGCACCCCCCGATCGCCATACTTCCGTGTCGTTCGCTCATACACTGCAGCAAATACCAGTACTACAGCACCGTCCTCAATACATTCCTGGTCAATCGCAGCAGCACATAGCTCAGCACGCACATCTCCCTCTGCCACCTTCTCGAGTTCATGCCCCTGCGGGCAGTACTTATAGATTCCTGGCCTGAGACCATCCACATTCCCTGCAATCACATAGACCTCCAGCGGATAGAGAGCACCAGCAGATGGTGCGGTCCTGTATCTCCCTGGGTGTGTAATACCCTGAGCCGCCCACAAGAGTTGGGAAACCTCTGCCAGCGTCAGTGCTTCATCCTTATAATTCCTGATCGACCTTCTATCAAGCAGCGCTTCCTCAACCGATACTTCGCCAGAGTCTCGTGGTCCAGGAAGGACGATTGTATCTCCAACCTCATTTCCCACATGAGGTTCCTTTCGAACCGGCTGGATTATTATTGCCAGCACTACTGCCATACAGACCAGTGCAATTGCAATATGTATGCTCTTCACCATGGCCACTCTCCAATTATATGGTAATATCTCCCTAATATACGGTTATGGACCTTATGCTACTTAAAAAAAGTGCCAGATGTGACGTAGTGTGGTAGGGGAGGATAAAATAATGAAGTTTATCTGCAATAAGTAACTTTAACATGAATGTAAAATAGGAATTATAGGATTTCCTAAAAGTAAATAATGTCAATTAATTGATCACGATCGAGAGAGTAAAATTGAAAATCATTGGTCTTATATGGACAGACAAAACCATTGAAAAACTTGTACAAAAACATAATGTACAGCAAGATGAAGTACATGAAGTATTTGGTAGTAATCCGAAATTCCGTTTTGTTGAGAAGGGATTCTATCCGAATGAAAATGTATATGCCGCCCTTGGCAGATCAAAGGCAGGCAGGTTTCTAATCCTCTTCTTTATATACAAAAAAAATAAACATGCACTCATACTGTCTGCACGAGATATGACTGTTGCTGAAAGGAAAAAATATGAACAACAATAAAAGTTCTATATCAAAAGCACGGGACTATAACGAAATTGGGGAGTTCTGGGATATACATGAGCTTGCCGATCATTGGGATGAAACCAGACCTGCTGAGTTCGAAGTTGATATCCAATCCGAATTGATATATTATGCAGTGGACAATGAACTTTCGGATAAAATCCAGGCATCTGCCAGACGCCGCGGTATTTCACCTGATACTCTTGTGAATTTATGGCTGCAGGAAAAGTTGCAAGAGCAGTCATCTTGAGAATATTTCTTATCCGGATGGGGATTTGAAGATTATTTAACTTTTTAGAATCCAGGATTTAATTCAGGTGTCTCTATCATAAATAGATATTCACCAGGCCAGGCCGACCCTTGCGCATGTTGATTAGAGGGCAGCCGGAAGCCTGGCAGATGCTTGATTATTTAGGTCGCCTGGACTGCGGTTCGAATCCGCGGTGTTCCACTTACATTATTCTGACTGCTATCCGGAAGATTGATTCCCTCACCCCCCATCAAAAACGAGAGGCATCAATCCTGATGCATCCTCTTCCAGCAGTAGGTTCGTGGCATTTAATGTTGGGATATTTATAACATGTTGACCCTGTTACTCAATATGCTCACCAACAGTTACATCCACCTGCCCGGGATAGGTGCCACAACAGAGAGAAAGATATGGGACTGCGGTATCAAGTCCTGGGATGAATTTAGGGAAGAGCCCCACCGTGCCGGACTACCGGAATCAAAACTAAGACATATACTGGAAGGTATCAGCACATCAAAAGAGAAGCTAAATGCCCGTGACCACACATACTTTGCCAATAACCTCCCCAAAAAAGAGCACTGGCGGGCATACAGGGAATTCAGGGAAAATACCATATTCCTGGATATTGAGACCACCGGACTATCCCCCTATTATGATGAGATAACCATGATCGGTGTACATGGCAGCGATGGAACAAAGGTGTTTATAAGCGGCATCGACCTGGAAGATTTCCCACAGGCCTTGGAAGGGTGCAAGGTCATTGTCACTTTCAACGGAGCACGGTTCGACCTTCCTTTTATTGAGCATCATCTGCCAGGTGTCAGTTTCGACCAGCTTCATATCGACCTGCTATATCCCCTTCGCAGGCTGGGCCTGACCGGGGGGCTGAAACGTATCGAAACCGAATTGGGACTTTCAAGGTCTGACGAAACCACAGGTCTATCAGGTTTCGATGCAGTGCGATTGTGGTACCAGTACAAGCGCGGCAGCCAGGCAGCGCTGGACAAACTCGTAAGATATAATATAGAGGATATACAAAACCTTGAGACGATCATAGAAATGCTATATACTTCGTTGATGGAAAATGCATATCAGTAGATAGGACAACACCATAATGTTTATACGTGATAAGGGTAGATTATATTTTGCTGATATTGAATAAATATAGGGTATGTAATTATGGATATTTTTTGGACTTTGTATTGTAAATTAGATGAGAGCGGACGCAAGCAACTGATTAAACAACTGAGGATCAAACCTAAAATCCACTCAAAAATAAAAGTATCACTTAATCAAGGTACGCCTGTGGGATTAAAACCATTGGACCCCATTAAAAGGCCACATGAACCAAATCCCTGAAGACCACCCCAGGTACCAGTCTCTTGTTACCAGGGAGGGTATAGTGAGTGGTGTGGAATCAGGTATTACCAGTGTTAAAGGGCTGATAGCCCAGGGTAGGGGAGAAGCCTTTGATTATCTTATCGGTGAGTGCACTACATCTTCTGCCTGTGCCGCCGAAGGTATTGCGGCTGCCATGCTGCTACTGGCCCGGACCCCGGTTATATCAGTGAACGGCAACGCTGCGGCCCTTGTCCCGGGAGAGCTTGTGGAATTATCAATATTACTGGATGCACCCCTGGAAGTGAACCTGTTCTACAGGACCGAAGAGAGGGTGCTTAAGATCATTGAACACCTAAAATCTCACGGTGCCCGGCGTGTGCTGGGTGCCGAAACTGATGCTTCCATTCCCGGCCTGTCATCAGAGAGGGGGCGGGTATGCAGTGAGGGTAGCTATTCAGCAGACGTGGTGTTCGTGCCTCTTGAAGACGGGGATAGGTGCGAAGCCCTGGTGGCCATGGGTAAGCAGGTCATTGCTGTTGACTTGAACCCCCTGTCCAGGACAGCCCGGTGTGCCACAGTTCCGGTTGTTGACAATATTACCAGGGCGGTACCCAACATCATAAATTCAGTGCATGAATTGAAAGAGCAGCCTGAAATATATCTACAGGAGATCGTTGAAGGCTATAATAACAAGAAAGGACTGGATGCTGCCATGGAGAATATTTACAATAATCTTATGGAACTTAGTCGGTCTCAATAATCTCCACAGGCCCCCTTTGGTGAGTGTTTAACATACTCATCCTTGTAGCACCCGTTCGGTATTATGAACCATGTGCAGTCATTCCCGGTGCGTACCTAATATATCACGTCACCCCCATCTTACAGGTCCAGGTGCGGGTTCAGGTCGCATCCTGTACAGGGCAGGCACATGGTCTGGGACACATCGGCCCGCAGCCCCTGCTCATCCAATATTCGGCGCAGTATCCGTGTAAGTTTTAAGAGCCTCTCACCGGTAGGCCGCTCTATCTCTATCTCACCCACCCGCAGCGGATGCATGCTTGCTGCCCTTAGTATGGGCACTACATCCATTAAAATCAGTTCCTCAAGTCCTGCTTCCACAGTTTCATCAGATTCTCCCAGGCCGATAATAAAGTTTGAAAATACGAAGTTCCTGCCAAACAATCCAACTGCTTCTTTCAGTTTCACAATTATGAAATCGTGGTCCATACCCGGGCATACACGTTTGAATATTTCGCGGTCCATTGTCTCCACATTGTACTTTACTTCCACTACCCCCGCTTCCTTCAATTTCCGGTTGGAATCGGCTGTGGGGTAGACAGACACCCCAATGGGTAGATTATATTTCCTGAGGGCTTTCACAGCCTCTACTGCCCGTTCCACTTCCTCTTCAGCAGACCCTGCCACGCCCGATGTAATGGAAATCGCCTTCAAGTTACCCGTGCTGTACGCCTCCTCCACCATACGAACGATCTCGCCCTGACTCTTGATCTTACCTGAGAGTTTTGGGACCGGACAGTACTTGCAGTCAAAAATACACTGCTCGCTGATGGTGATATATGCCTGTTGTGGGCAGTGTATCAGTTCCTCTTCAAGATGCCCCCTGGCCAATACTTTTGGTCCCTTGAATATCACGATATCGCCGTTTTTGGCCACAGCTTTTAACTTTGACCCTTCATCTACTGCCAGCCTGACCCGGTGCCCGTTCCACCTGAAGAAAAATGCTGTTTTACCTGCTCCTGGGCCTGCCGTGGGTACGGTAATATCGCCAAGTAATGACCTGTCGATATTAACAGTACCAACGGCTATAAGCTCGGCTTTAATTTCTGCATCACTCATGGCTATTCCATTCCTTGTCAATTACTGCTATGATTTAGTTCAATTATATAGGTATAGTTATTGACCTTTTATAGGCATAGTTATTGACCTTTTATAGGTATAATTATTGAACCTTTTATAGGTATAGTTGTTGACCACTTCGTCAAATGACGATGTGGTATTCGTTAGGTTTATATTATGTGCAGGTAAATTAGTACACTACATGCAAGGGGATAATACCGATAGTGATATTAAGAACCGCCTTGCTGAAAAAATGGCTGGCGAGATAACACTCTCTAACAAGCCCGGAGATGTTATGAAAAAATGGAGGCTGAATTTTGATGTGGCCCAGTCAGACCTATCCACATTCCTGGATGTCTCACCTTCGGTCATAAGTGATTACGAGAGCGGCCGTAGGAAGTCACCAGGTACTGTCATTGTAAGCAAGATCGTGAACGCATTGCTTGATATCGACGAACAGCGTGGTAGTAAAAAGATCCGTGCTTATGAGAACATGATATCTGAAAGTTATGATAAAAAAATCGTGTTCGACATCCATGAATATACTTCCCCCATGCCCGTGACCGAACTTGCAGACCTTATTGAAGCTGAAATAATACACACACGAAAATCAGAATACGATAAACAGCTATACGGTTACACAGTAGTAGACAGCCTCAAGGCAATCCTTGAATTGCCTTCCTATGAGTTCCAGCGACTTTACGGATGGAGCACAGAGAGGGCCATGATCTTCACCAGGGTATCCACGGGCAGGTCTCCGCTGGTTGCCATAAGGGTTACCAGCCTCAAGCCCGGTGCCATTGTGCTTCACGGGCTTAAAGGAAATGACGTTGACTCCGTTGCCAGGAAGATCGCAGAGGTTGAGAACATTCACTTATTGTCCACAATGATGCCTGTGGAATCGATGATCGAGATACTTCAATCACATTAACGGCAACCACAACAGATTTACCAGATAGGCCATTATTCTTCGAAATATAATATTATTACCATAAGTTAGGTGAACCATATGAAAGTAGGCATTGTATCATACGGCGTATATATCCCACGATACCGCATAAAACTGGAAGATATCGCTGCGGTCTGGGGAGCAGATGCCGCATCCATCAAGAAAGGGCTGAAGGTTAATGAAAAATCAGTACCCGACCTTGACGAGGACGCCATTACCATTGCTGTTGAAGCAGCACGCAGTGCTGTAAGAAGAGGCAATATTGACACTTCCAGGGTCGGTGCTATTTATACAGGGTCCGAGAGCCACCCATATGCCGTTAAACCCACAAGTACCATAGTGGCAGCGGCCATAGGGGCTGAACCGGTCCTTACAGCAGCCGATTTTGAATTTGCCTGCAAGGCAGGTACAGCCGCTATCCAGACCTGCATGGGCCTGGTAGTTTCAGGCATGATAGATATTGGCGTGGCCATAGGTTCGGACGTGTCCCAGGGTGCGCCGGGTGATGCACTGGAATATACGGCTGCTGCCGGAGGTGCTGCCTATGTGATAGGCTCATCTGACCTGGCAGCAATTATCGAAGATACATACTCATTTACAACCGATACCCCTGATTTCTGGAGGCGTGAGGGAATGCTTTATCCTGAACACGGGGGCAGGTTTACCGGAGATCCGGGTTATTTCAAGCACGTGACCGCGGCGGCAAACGGCCTGATGGAAAAGATCGGTTCAAAGCCTTCGGATTATGATTATGCAGTATTCCACCAGCCCAATGGTAAGTTCCCTGAAAGGGTTGCCGGGATGCTTGGATTCACCAATGAGCAAATAAAGCCGGGACTGGTGGTTCCCATGTTAGGTAACACATATTCTGGTTCATGTATGATCGGGCTGGCCGCCATCCTGGACCAGGCAAAGGAAGGGGACAGGATATTTATGACAGCTTTTGGTTCAGGTGCAGGCAGTGATGCTTTCAGCATCACGGTCACTGATAAGATAGAAGATATACGCAATGGTGCTCCAAAGGTGCATGAATTGCTTGCCGATCCGATATACCTGGATTATGCAAACTATGCCAAGCATAAGGGTAAGATAAGGGTGTGATACAGGATGAGGGATGTTGCAATTATAGGTACTGGCTGTACAAAGTTCGGAGAGTTATGGGACCGTTCCCTGAGGGATATTTTCGTTGAGGCCGGAGTGTCCGCTATCGTAGATGCAGGTATCCAGGGGGAAGAGATCGACGGTCTGTATATGGGTAATATGAGCGGTGGCAGGTTTGTGGAGCAGGAACATGTGGGCAGCCTGATAGCCGATTATTCCGGGTTGGCCAGTGAACTGCATGTGCCCTCCACAAGAGTGGAAGCAGCATGTGCTTCCGGCGGCCTTGCACTGCGCCAGGGCATTCTGGCGGTGGCTTCCGGATATGCTGATATTATAGTGGCCGCAGGTGGCGAGAAAATGACAGATGTAGACCTGGACACAGCCACTGATGCACTGGCAGCAGCGGCCGACAGGGAATGGGAAGGCATCATGGGTGCCACGTTCCCGGGTCTGTATGCCATGATAGCCAGGCTTCATATGCATAAATACGGTACTACATCAGAGCAGCTAGCTGCTGTTTCGGTGAAGAACCATCATAACGGTACCATGAACCCGATCGCACAGTTCAGAAACGAGATCACCATTGATACAGTACTGCGGTCCAACATGGTGGCCGAGCCCCTGCACATGTTCGATTGTTCTCCAATATCTGACGGTGCGGCTGCTGTGGTACTGGCCCCGGCAGATGTTGCAAAGAAATATACCGACACTCCAGTATACGTGAAGGCCACGACCCAGGCCAGCAGTCCTATCTCCCTCCACGACAGGGCGGATATAACCACACTGGACGCTTCAGTGGTGGCGGGTCAGCGTGCATATAAAATGGCCGGACTTACTCCTGACGATATTGATCTGGTGGAAGTGCACGACTGCTTTACTATTGCCGAGATATGTGCTATAGAAGACCTTGGATTTTTCAAAAAAGGTGATGGCGGCAGGGCATCAGAAGATGGCGAGACTGCCATTGGCAGCCGCATGCCTGTGAATACATCGGGCGGTCTTAAGGCCTGCGGGCATCCGGTAGGAGCCACTGGTATCAAACAGGCAGTGGTGATCACAGAGCAACTGAGGGGAACAGCAGGTAAAAGCCAGGTTGATGGTGCCGGAATCGGTATGACACATAACGTAGGCGGTTCGGGTGGTACTGCTGTGGTACATATTTTTTCGAGGGACAGGTGATATGAAATGACAGTTGCAAGGTTCTGGAGAAAGATCCCGCATAGGTACAATCTCATAGGCACACACTGCACTACTTGTGGAGAATATTATTTCCCGCCCAGGCAGATGTGTCCCACCTGCCGCAGGGATGGGAAGATCGAGAGTTACCAGTTCGAAGGCAAAGGCGAGGTTATCACTTATACTGTAATCCATACGGCAGCTAAGGGCTATGACAACCAGGTCCCGTATAACCTGGCAATCATTAAGCTTAACGAAGGTCCAAGCCTGACCGGGCAGGTAATATGCGAACCAGAAGAATTAGAGATTGGTACCAGGGTACGTCCGGTGTTCAGGAAACTGGGTGAGGAAAGTGAAAAGGGTATGATCTATTACGGTACCAAGTTCGTTGTCGAATAACATTAAATTCGTATCCGCTTCAAAAACTATGGTCAAATGCAAGATTAATGTAGACACAGATTTCATCGATTACACTTATTTTTACAACTACTGTCAATCTGTGTAATCAGTGTCTCAAAATTCAGAGCACTATAATTAATAACCATTTAACAGGATTCAAAGCAACAAACCGTATTATATAAGTATAGTAAGACCCTGTACTGTTAGTACGGGGATAGTTATTGCAGCTGCGCTCGTTCTCATGCTCCCATATGCGAGATAAACCAAATCTTTATTGAAATTCTGAAATTTAGGTGCATATCCAGAAGAAAAGTATAAGAATCTAGTACTCATTGATATTTCGAATGCAAGAGTTTCTAAAATCAACAGATATAATTGACTGGCAGCATCCTTTAGTCTTAGAACAAGCTCTTGAATTATCAAACAATTTAGATAATCCAATTGAGATTGCTAAAAGTTGTTTTGAATGGGTTAGAGATGAAATATATCATAGCTCTGATTTTCAAATGAACCCGGTGACCTTGAAAGCATCTGAAGTATTGGAAAATAAAACTGGCTTCTGTTATGCAAAAAGTCATTTATTAGCAGCTTTTTTGAGAGCCAATAGAATCCCTTCTGGTTTATGTTATCAGCGATTAAGCATAGATGAAAATGGCCTTCTATTTTGTCTCCATGGTTTGACTGCAGTATTTCTACCCAAGATAGGATGGTACCATATTGATCCGAGAGGTAACAGAGAAGATATTAATGCACAATTTGATCCGCCAGCTGAGCATCTTGCTTTTACTGTCAAATCAAAAGGAGAAGTAAATCTTCCAGAAATATGGCCAGAGCCATTACCTATTGTTGTGAGAACATTATCTAAATATAAAAAATACGAGGATATATTAAATAATCTACCTGATATTCCATTAATTTTATAAAAATTACTTCTGAATTGTGAACATGTGCCTACCTCGAACTTTAAAAGCAGGTAAAACGGCTTAAAAATAAAAGTTCTGAGCATCATCTTGATGCCCCGGCGCTTCCAGCCCGAGGTCTGTGACTGAAATGCAGACTTAAATTCCATCAAATCCTTTCTGGACTATCTCAATGCCATGATCCCAGATAATGTATTTCCTTACCGATAGGTCATGGTGGCTGCCCCTTAGCTTAAGAACTGACATGGTACGGTCAAACCTGTTCTGCCCGTCTGTAAAATTAAGCATGATAATGGCATCAGCTATGGATGATATACTCATACTAGGTATGTTGCCAGGTGCAATTTTCTTTGATACCTCGTTGGTCAGCATAACGGTGATGCCTTTGTATTTTAAAAAATCAGTGAGCAACCTGATATGTTCCCTCAATTCTACTGGATCTGGTATGACTGATTCAAGGTTATAGACCCCATCATATAGCAATCGTTTTGCACTAATGTCTTCCACTTGCGATTTAATCTCCAGGTTGTGTTCGTCCGGTGAAATATCCCTGGGATATGCATAGATCAACCTAAGCAGGCCACTATCCATGAACCCCTTAAGGTCCCATCCCATCCTGGATGCTTCATATATCAACTGGTTCTCGCGTTCCTCGAACAGTATGATCATTCCAGGTTCACCCTGTTTTAGTCCTGCCATTATGAACTGCAGGCCAAGAAGTGTCTTACCGGTCCCTGGTCCCCCTATGACCAGTACTGTGGATTGGGCAGGTATCCCTCCATGCATCATGCTGTCAAGTCCCCTGACTCCGGTTGACAGTTGGTGATTGCCCAATTGCTGGTCGCTTTTTAGAAGTTCAAGTTTTGGGAAGATACGGATGCCTTCTGTTTCGATCTTGAACTCATAAGATCGGTTGATATCAGATGTTTCACCCCCACCCCGCATTTTGATTATATCCATCTTCCTGGTAGTCTTGTTCCCAATCGTTCTTTGGTCCAGGTATATCACGCCGTCTACAATATGGGACAGGATCGAATTGTGGACTTCCTGCCTGCTCAATTCGCCTGTTACAAGTGTTTGGGCAGACCAGTCCTGCAGCATTGCATCAAAGGAATAATAAAAGCGGCGTATCTCACTGACAGGGAAGCCAAAACCCAGTGTAGTCAGCGGGTTTATCACTACCCGGTCAGGATTGGTAGAAGCCATTATGGTACCTATGTCAAGAAGTATGGTCAGTGGGTCCTTCTCGGCAGTGGAGCGGTCGACAGGACGGATAATGATATTATCATTGAAAAAGGTGTGATTGTGTAAATAGCCCATCAGTTTTTCCGGTGACTGGGACGTGAGTGGGATATAGAGTGCTTTTTCACCGTTCGCAGCAGCCGCTGATAATGAGTGTAATGCCAGGGTGGTTTTCCCGACACCTACGCTGCCTGCGATAAGGATCAATGATGGTTTTGGCAGGCCACCACCTAATATTTTATCCAGGTATGCAATGCCACTGGGACAGAGTTTCATAAGTACTAAATATGTTTGATATTTAAATATTTATACTTACTGAAAACAAATTTTGTCCTGAATCCTGCAATGGCAAGGATATACTATCCATGAGTTTTCTTATTGCTCTGTAGTGCAATTTCTATTTCATGAACAGCTTCAGGATTGGACAGGGTGGAGATATCTCCTACTTCCTTTGATATAAGGGCAGAACGCACTACCCTGCGCATGATCTTACCGCTTCGGGTCTTTGGTAGGTCGTTGACAAAGTATATCGTGTCCGGCCTGGCGATCTTCCCGATCTCTTCGGCCACGTGTCCCCTTAGTTCCTGTAACAGTTCTTCACTGTGATCAACTCCGATCTTTAGCACTACAAATGCGGTTATGCTCTCACCTTTGAGGTCGTCGGGACGGCCTACTACCGCTGCTTCACTGACATGTGGGTGGCTGACCAGTGCGGATTCCACTTCTGAGTTGCCTATCCTGTGGCCTGATACGTTCAACACGTCATCGCCCCTGCCCTGTATCCAGAAATAACCGTCACTGTCCACCCTGGCAATATCCCCTGTTATAAATTCGCCAGCTTTGTTGTAGTAATGCTCTTCATACCTCCCTGACTCATGGTAAAGGGTGCGAAGCATGGCTGGCCATGGACTGTTCATAACCAAATTACCCCCTTCATTTATGACAGGGTTGCCATCATGGTCAAGTACCAGGGCGCTAAAACCGGGCAATGGTCTTCCTGCAGACCCGGGTCTCATGGACGACAGGGGAAGCGGGGATATTACAAAACTACCGGTCTCGGTCTGCCACCATGTATCCATTATCGGGCACCGTCCCTTGCCGATGTTCTCATAGTACCATATCCAGGCTTCAGGGTTGATGGGCTCACCTACACTGCCCAGGAGCCGCAGGCTGTCCATATTATTTTTCCGGGTCCATTCATCACCGAAGCGCATATGCATCCTGATGGATGTGGGTGAGGTAAAAAGTACACTTACTTTGTGTCGTTCGATCATTTCCCATAACCTGTTTGGCTGTGGGTGGGCAGGAGCACCTTCATAAAGCAATGAGGTCACGCCAAGTATTAACGGGGCATATACAATGTAGCTGTGTCCGGTAATCCATCCGATATCAGCAGCACACCACCAGATATCATCTGGTTTCAGGTCAAAGACCCATTTAAGTGTGAATGAAATTCCCACTGCATATCCGCCGTGAACATGTAAAACGCCTTTTGGCTTACCTGTGGTACCTGAAGTGTACAGGATAAAGAGCGGGTCTTCCGAATCCATTATCTCGGTTTTGCATTCGGATGGCAGCTCACTTGTCAACTCATGCCACCACAGGTCGTGTTCTCCCATTTGAACATCACATTCTGCCCATTTGTAGACTATTGTGTTATTGACCTCTGTACCCTCTACTCCTTCGTCTGCCTGTGCTTTTAGGTTGATGACATTCCCCTTTCTCCAGAAACCATCAGCAGTTATCAATGTCTTTGCACCTGAATCGACAATCCTGTCTTTTAGTGCACGGGCAGAGTAACCTGAGAACACCACACTGTGTACTGCACCAATCTTTGCACATGCCAGCATGGCTATGGGCAGGGCAGGTATCATGGGCATGTATATTTCCACTCTGTCGCCTTTACCCACACCCAGTTGTTTAAGACCATTGGCCAGCCTGTTAACCTCATGGTACAGTTTCAGGTATGTAAGTCTGGTCACATCTCCTTGTTCGGATTCGAATATGTAGGCCACTTTGTTCTCTGTGGGTGTACCGATGTGACGGTCGAGGGCGTCGTGGACGATGTTGTATTTGGCGTTGGTGAACCAGTGGTAGAAGGGTTTTTTGGAACCGTCCAGGACTTTTTCGTAGGGTGAGTACCACTCTACTAAGTCTTTTTCTACTTCGCCCCAGAACCATTCGATGTCCTGGCTGCGTTTATAAAGTGATTCGATATCAGGGATGTTATGGGCGTCCATCCACTGTTTGACATTGCTCTGTTCAACGATTTCTTCAGGAGGATGGAATGTTCGGTTCTCATCCAATAACACTTCTACTCTGGTCATTTCTAAAAAACTCCCTTATTTAAGATTATGCTAATATTATTATCTGGAAGGATAAAATTTTCTAATGAAAAGGGAGAGGTGGGGGAGGGGAGGAATATTCATATAATCAGAGAATAATTCTTAAGATGTGTTATATACAGGCCTCGTTACATTTTGTGTGGGGTATACCGGTTCCTGCGGGAGTCGGGCAGTGCGTTGTTTGAGGTCAGGTTGAGCGTGTGTTCGAAAGGAGTTTGTGGAGCGGATTATGAGACTATCACAACGTGAATTTATTTTCAAACCGGCAACATAAGATATAGTTACATCTTTGTTACATGGATTCATGTAACTATCCAACACCTTTTTAAATAATCAAATATAATATGGGTAGTGTGACAATCGAGATTATAAGAGATATTTGGGAATTATACGGCGTACGAAGTAATCCCTTTTCGAGTGCACCCATTTTAGTAAAAGGCGGCATAATACCATTAGAATGTTTTATCGGAAGAAATGAACAGATTAAACAGTTAGGACAAATATTTGGTTCAAAGGGAGGGTCTCGAACTTTAGTTTATGGCGAGGTTGGAGTGGGCAAGACAAGCTTTGTTAACGTAGTAAGACGCTATGCAATTGAGAAGGGATATTTTACACCTTTTAAAGAAATAGCAATACAAAGCAATTGGAATTCCGATATATTTATTCTTAATACATTAGCTGCGATTTTTGCAACACTAAAAGTATCGAAACCTGGATCAATAGGGGAGGAAACGTATTCTAAATTAGAATCCATTACAGACGTAGGGTTTAGCGATACTAATTTGAGTTTACAAATTGCAGGTATTGGTGGAAGCTATGGCAAAGATAGGAAAATAACAAGCCATATTACTTCTTTTAGTCTAACCGAATTTTTCATACAAATTTGTCGAGAAATCAATGAGCGAACGCGACACGACATTATAATACATTATAACAATATAGAATTGCTATCCGAAGAAAATATAAAAGAACTTTTTGAGAATTTGAGAGATTTTTTCCAAACTGAAGGGGTGCATTTTGTATTTGTTGGCAATCTAACAGTAAAAGCGTATTTCAACAGTATACCAAGATTTTCATCTATCATGACTGATGCTCCTATTATTATTGAAGTATTTACTTTAGAGGAAATGGATGAATTAATTAAAAAAAGGTTTGAAGCTATGAGAATTGAAGACTTAGAATATGTCATTCCTTTCACAAAAGATTGTCTAAAAATATTGTTTGACTTATGGGGCGGCAATATTAGACATATTTTGAATAGTTTCTCAGCCGCAGTACAAGAAGTAACTGGAGAGAAACCAATAATACTTGATGAGAATAATTTAGCTAAAACTCTCAAATTTGTTCTTGAAAAAAGATTTTATTCCAAAAAAATAGCACCGAGAGCAAAAGATGTTTTGATGGAGATAGTTGAAAGAGAAGAAATTACAAACAAAAATCTCTCTGATTTGCTGGACTTGCCAAGGTCAAATATCTCTGGATATATAAAAGATTTAGAGGAAGCCGGGTATGTGTATCTCAGAAGAAAAACCGGAAAAGATAAGTTCTGGAGTGCTGACCCAATACTAAAATGGGGTTTGTTAAAAGAGAAAAAGACGATACAAAAAAGTATACGGTCTTTTACTAATTTTTAGTCTCCTATCTCCCACTAAATCTGCCCCCCCCACCTCCATCCGTGCTCAACCCAATACACGACCTACAGTGAGGTATGATGCCTCGCAATTCTATTGTGGGATTCGTGACTAGATTTTCTCTATGCTGCACTGGATATTACGACAACCGTTACTGTTTCGTTCATCCACCCGCTGTTTTACAAGTTCAGCCATACCGCCACTGGCCAGTACCAGGCAGTCCAGGCCACGCAGGGCTGACAGCATGGCAGACTGGATGACATCAACCTCAAAATCGGAGTGGATCCCTGCCTTTGCCGCAGTTACCTTGGCAGAAGTGCCCATTGCACCCACCCTGTCAAAAGTCGCACCGTCCACTAATGCCTGAAGATCACCGATATCCACATTCTTTGAACCGCCTTCCATCACCCTGGGTATCCGGACCACATGGATGCGGCCGGTCCCGGACGTAAGCGAACCCCTGACACCCTCAATTAGTACCTCATCACCTGCACCAGCATCACATAGTGCCAGACCGGCAGCCTCCTGCTGTGTATACGGCACAGCCACAATAGTGCCTTCCCGTATGAATAACCCTACCCGCTGTCCTTTAGGGATATCAAACTCAGCTACCGCACACCTTACACTGATATACGGCCCCTCCACCGAGTCCACCAGGTCAAGGAGTGTCATGGGAGCATGTCCATCAGCAATCCCCCTTGCTTCAAATTCCCTGAAGGTCTCAACAATAGTGGGAAGTTTCAGTTTTGTATTCTCCATAAGTATCCTGTCTGAAAAAATACGGGACGGATGCCCTGTATTGTATACCTTACCACCGTTTAAGACATACACAACATCAGCCCATCTTGATGCAAGGTCCACATCATGGGTTGAGATGATGATGGTCTTTCCAAAATGTTTCAATTCATTGAGCAGCTCCACAATTTCACTGGCTCCGGCAGGGTCAAGGTTGGAAAGGGGCTCATCAAGGATGATAACCTCAGGTTCCATGGCGAACACACCTGCAATTGCAACCTTTTTCTTCTGTCCGCCGCTCAGGTGATGAGGTGGTTTGTCCCTGAGTCCGGTAAGACCAAAGTATTTTAGGGTATGATTGACACACCTTTCGACCTTTTCTTCAGGGAGTCCCAGGTTGACAGGACCAAAAGCCACATCATGATATACAGTCGGGGCAAATAGCTGGTCATCGGAGTTCTGGAACACAATCCCGATCTGCCTTCGAACTTCACGCAGCGACTTTGCATCGTACTTTATCGACCTGCCCTGGAAAAGCACCTCCCCTTGCCTGGGTTTCAGGGTGCCGTTCAATAACAGGAACAGCGTTGATTTTCCTGATCCATTGGGACCTACGAAGGCTATCCTCTTGCCCTTTTCAATTTCGATGTCGATACCGTCAAGTGCCATTGTCCCGTCTGGATATGCATACTTCAGGTCCTGTGTTTTAAGAATAATCATGTTTTTTCTTCATACTATAGACATGTTTTTCGTGGAAAAGGAAATTGCAATTATTGAAATAACGTAAAGTGAGGTTAGTACCAATTCAAAGGCTTTAACCGGTTTTTTTGAGGAGAACATAGCCAGTTTCCCATCATAACACCTGGAGTCCATTGTTATATATAGTCTTTCTCCCTGCTCCCATGACCTGATAAACAGGGTGCCTGCCAGCATGCCAGTGGAATGCAGCGAAGTCAGGAAGTCCTTATAACCCAGCCTTACAGTCTGGGCGAATTTTATGCTTACTGCCACTTCCAGCAGGACAAAGATATAACGGTATATCAGCATTGAGAGTTCGATGAAAACATCCGGCACCCTGGATGTCTTTAGCACTGAAAAAAGTTCGACCATAGGTGTTGAGAGTGCAAGAAAGAACATGCAGCACATTCCACTAAGTGTTCTTGCTATTACCAGGACCGCCATGTTCAACCCCTGGCTGCGAATCGCCAGATGATACCCGAATGTATCAATTGATGCAATTTCATGTCCGGAGCCAAAGAAGAATAGTATGACAATGGACCCGGTGGCTGCAAAACCCAGAGGCAGGGCTATCAGCTTTAAATAGAATTTTACAGGGACCTTTGCCAGGACAACTGCTGCAAAACCCATACATGCAGCTATGAACAGGGGTGTTACCGGCGATGCAGCCGATACGCCGCCAAGCACCCCTGCGGCAACCACGGTAAGTTTTACCCAGTTGTTGCTGTGCCGCAGTGGGCTTGCCAGTGCATAGTCATCCAGCAGGTTATTCATGTTATTTTCACTTGTTTTTAAAGTGAATTACATTGGCTGTTTTTTACCCTTGTAATATCCGAAGAAGTATCCTATGACCAGTGCTCCGATGGCGGCCTGGAGTGAAAATAGTAGGCTTTCTATTTCACCACTTGGAGGCTCCCAGATGGGGTCAGCTATAGGTTCATAGGTGCCGCCTGTCAATTCTTCTATTACACCCTCTGCCTCGCCATCCGCACCGCCATATTCTGAATCGGTTGTGGAGGACATATATAGGAACTGGGCAGTGAATACTAATATTATGACAGCTACGATGATTTCCAGTTTCATGTTGTCATCTCCTTGACCTTCCGCAACCCGGCCTCGCTTAAAACATTAAGTTTTACCAGCACATCGCTTTTGACCTGGATCACATACTTGAATATCAACACAGTAATGGCTCCTTCAATTATTGCCAGCGGAACCTGTGTGATGGCAAAGATGGTTGCAAAGGCTTTGAATGATGTAAGTACGCCCCCGATCTGCGCCGGGAATGCCAGGGCCAGTTCAATTGAAGTAACTACGTAGGTGGCCAGGTCTCCAAGTGCGCATGCCAGGAACACGGCTATATAGAAATTAAGTCCGGCCTTTGTGCATGCCTTGTAGATTATAAATGCAATAACAGGACCTGCGATTCCCATGGAGAACACATTGGCTCCCAGTGTGGTAAGACCACCGTGGGCCAGGAACAGGGCCTGATACAGCAGCACGATCAATCCGAGTACGGCTGAGATGGCTGGCCCGAATAATATGGCTGCTAAACCTGTACCTGTGGGATGGGAACAGCTTCCTGTCACTGAGGGTAATTTGAGTGAGGACAGGATGAATATGTATGCTCCGGCCACAGCCAGCAGTGGCAAGAGGTCACGTTTGTTCTTGATCAGTCCATTCAGTTTATAGATGCCATAAATTATTACTGGCAGTGATATGGCAAACCATATTTGCCACCAAGGGCTTGGTAAAAAACCTTCCATAATATGCATAAATTTCACCTGTTGTATTTCTTGTTATAACTCAAGTAGATTGATATTATAACAAGCTTACTTGATTTAATATATTATATATAAGGGTTGCTAAATGGTTAATGTCTAACACAATATTCAGTAGAATTAGTACGGATCTTCACTACGTACCTGGTTTTTCCAGTGATGATCGGCTATTTCACCATTCCAAGGAAATAATAATGTATCCTCAGGTCTTCAGTAAGTTCCGGGTGGAATGCCAGCCCTAAAATATTGCCCTGCCTGGCTGCCACTATTTTATCGTTAAAACGTGCAAGTACTTCTACATCCGGTCCCACCCTGGTGATCACAGGGGCACGGATGAACACCACATTATATGGTGAATCCAGCATCGATATCTCAAGCGGTATTTCAAAGGACTCCCTCTGGCCGCCGAAAGCATTACGGTCCACACTGATATCCATTAAACCCAGCAGCTTCTGTCCAGTCCGCAGAACCTGCTCGCCGCCATACTTTGCCAGCAGTACCAGGCCGGCACAGGTACCCATTATAGGTTTACCAGCGGCGGCGGCCTCCTTGATCTCCACATCGATGCCCTCACGGGCCATAAGCCGCCCAAGTGTAGTGCTCTCGCCGCCAGGCAGGATAATGGCATCACATGTTGGTATGGTGCCGCTGTGGCGCACAGGGAGCACTTCTCCCCGGATGCCCATATCTTCCATTGCTTTCTTAGCAGATTCAATGTGCTCTTCTACATTTCCCTGTATCGCAATTACTGCAATTCTCATAGTATCGTTTTGTTAAACTTCAAAATGACGTATCGGTTCCTTCTCTTGCCATACTTCTATAATTCATATTGCTCATCAATAATATTTGTATTTATTTTCACACTATCGCATATCCCACCATAATGCAATACAACTGGGAATTCACACATGGTGGTTCACTTACACTTCCCACTTCAAGTCGTTCATCCTGATATCCAAGCCGCTCAAAAACAGCAATATGCACATCAATTCCCATGCTTAACAGCATTGCTGCTACCTGCTTTACTCCGAATTCATATGCCGGAAGTAAAAAAACAGTAAATCCCAAAGTTATAGCTGATCTTAGTTTCACAGAAGCAGGGCCCGGGTCCCTTCCATGAGCAGTAATAACTACAATTCCGGATTGGTCGATATGAAGCCTGGCACATGCCGCCTGCAGTGAAGAAATACCAGGTATCACTACATCACCAGGTCTGGCATATTTACCAAGTCCTGAAAGGTTCGGGTCTCCTGTAGACAGTACAACCGCATTATCAGGCAGTTCATGCAATCTTGAATAATCCTTTATATGTTTGGTCTCACAGCAAATATGTTCTGCTGCCAGTTCAATGGCACGCTTGGAACCATAAACCACTTCTGCATCCTCTATAGCCTTTACTGCTTCCATTGTCAGCATACCCGGACCCACACCCACACCTACGATCTTCACAATACACCACCTGAGTCACGAATTACGGCGCCATTCCTGTCAACAAGCACGATCCTTGCGCCTTTTGATCTTTCTACTGCAGCAGCCACTGCATTATCGATCAACTGACTATTTCTATCAGTTTCTATTAATTCCTGTACCGTATTAAACCCTGTTGCAAATAGAATATCAGGCACGGCCAATTTGAGTATCAGGCCTGGCAGGCCGCATATAATTGTTTCGCCTCCGGATGCATTAATCCCATCATCGATCCTGCTGCCTACCATAACTACTGTATGTCTTGGAAATAGCATCTGAGAATAACGCATACCTATTCGTCCTGTAGTCAGTACTACCCTGGATGCATCACTGACCAATTCCATTTTAACTTCACCCAGATGGTCACTCCATGGTTCGACAAATCCTGTAGTACCTAAAACAGAGATACCCCCCATTACTCCAATAGCAGAATTCAATGTATTTTCAGACACCTTCCCACCATCAGGTACGGATAATGTAACAGCAGCACCCGCAAGTCCGGTCTCGCTCAATCCTTCCTTAATAGCATCTATTATCTGGAGTTTTGGTACAGGATTAATAGCAGGTTCGCCTACCTTTACTTGCAAACCTCCCTTTGTAACCGTACCTATACCATCTGCAGCAATCAACGAAATAGCATTAGCAGGATGCGCTTTGGCTACAAACACCAGCCCTCCGGTCACATCACTTGCGTGATCTCCTGATATTTTCACAACTTCTGCATTTCCTGCTAAAGCCCTGATATCCAGCTTTGCTCTTATACCGCAAGGTGTGGGAACAAAAACCGTCGTGATCATATCTTTTTTCTTCAGGGACAAGACTGCTGACTTGGCAGCAGCTGCACATGTAGTTCCTGTAGTAAATCCCCTATTAAGGATATCGCCATTCGAAAGCACTACCAGCAGTCCGTCAGAAACACCCTTTTTAAGTTCATCTAGTGGTATTGCAACCTTATCTATCCATTCCTGCGGAATGGTAAAATTATTTACCGGGTCTATCAGGATCATATTATCAGCGGTTGTGTTTCATGCATACTATCAGCGGGTGTGTTTCAAGCATAATACTGGGGGGTGTGTTTCCTGCATACTATCTGCGGCTGTATTTCCTGCACATACCTACAAACCGTTCCATGGATGCAGAAGCAGGATGAGTGTGCATATAACCAGCCAGTGTATTATATACCATAAGTCCATCCTTTGCGTCCTCTATCCCCTTCCCTCTATGCATGCTGTATGCAAACCTGGCATCACGGTCGCATTCGGTTACGGAATAATGGAACTCATGTCCTCTTATTACCTGTCCCTTTAATGATAGAGGATTATCACACACAACTTCAGCTTCAGTATATCCCAATGCCTGGAATCTCCCTACCATGCTTGACCTGGCATCCAGTACACCAGCCATTTCATATGTTTTTCCTTTGACCTCCAGACTCTTTCCCAGATACATCAACCCGCCGCATTCCGCATATACTGGCATCCCATCCTGTGCAGCCTTCCTGATATCAGTTAGCGCCCTGCCGGATGAGAGTTTGTCAAGAAACAACTCAGGATACCCGCCACCGAGTATCAATCCATCAATATCAGGCAGATCATCTGACAGGGGACTGAAAAATGCAAGCTTAGCACCAAGCTTTTCTAATTCATCCAGCATTTCCTGATAATAAAAACAAAAAGCACCATCCATTGCTACGCCTATTGTAACATTGAATCGTTTTTCCATATCTATTTCTTTATTTCTATTTTTATCTTCATCTTCATTTATTGTTATATTTTTCGGGATATCAGGTATTGAAGAGATCTCAAGCAAAGCATTCATATCAACATTTGCATCAATAAAATCTACCAGTTTATCATAATCCTGCATTTGCTCATGAGCCATATAAAGTCCCAGATGCCTGGATGGAAGGGTGAGTTCCCTGTTAGAAGGAAGAGAGCCAATTACCGGAATATCAATACCTTCAGCCCTTACTGCATCTTCCACAAGTTTACGGTGCCTGGGACTGCCTACCATATTTAATACCAGTCCGGCAATGTTAACATCCGGGTCCAGCATCTGATATCCTTTTACCACAGCCGCTGCACTGCGTGACATGCCATGGACATTGATGACCAGCAGCACTGGTATACCTAATGTTTTAGCAACATGGGCACTACTTGCTATCTGGGTGGATTCAATACCATCATACAGGCCCATTACGCCTTCTATAATGGATATGTCTGAGTTTTGATATTTTGCAAAGGTTCTGCATACTCCCTTTGTACCCATGATGTAAGAATCAAGGTTCATGGAGGGATTACCGCTGATAGCTGTATGGTGTGAAGGGTCTATAAAATCCGGTCCGACCTTGAAAGGCTGGACTGACATACCTTTGCGTGTAAGTGCTGCCATTAATCCAAGTGATACCGTAGTTTTACCCACACCGCTATGGGTGCCTGTGATCATTACAGCTTTTGTCATAGGATCTATACCTTGCCCGACATGATTATCATCTCATTAATGCAGGCTACTGCCACAGGTGTACCCCCCCTGGTTCCAGTGCAGATTATGGATGGAATATCTATTTTTCTTATCTTTTCTTTTGATTCGGCAGCGTTCACGAATCCCACAGGAACAGCCACGACCATGACCGGTCTGATACCATATTCCACCATACGGGAAACAGTAATAGCTGCCGAAGGTGCATTTCCAATGACTACAATAGAATTCTCAAGACCCTGTGCAGCACTCAGGAAACCTGCCGAGGTCCTGGTAATACCTAACTTCTGGGCAAGTTGTGGAGCACCTTCTATATCCAGTACGCACTCTATCTGACATTTATGTCCTTTCTTGAGAATACCTGTCTTTACCATCCTTATATCAGTATATATAGTCGCACCTGCAGATATGGCATCAATCCCGGCTTTTACCGGGTCATTGCTAAACACAAGCAGGTCTTTAATTGCCGGATCTCCCGTGGCCACCACACAGCGCTGGCGTATCCCATCTTCCGGACCATTATCTCCTACGATCTCTCTTGCAATAGCGCGGCCTGCTTCAGATATGGTCATGGCTTCAGGAGTTGTAGCTCCCGGTTCTATACATCTTCGGACAAGCTCGGGATCGATCTTTTTAGTATGCTGTCCGGCGGTTGTTATTAGATCAGTAGTCATATTTCTTATGATATCCCCTTGGTGTAATAATCCTGGAATTCCATATTCCGGATTCACTGTTTCCTATGATCACCGTAGTTCTCATGTCCACGTCATCGTCATATTCCAGCACTTTACCCAGTGTGGTTACGATGACTGATTCACCTTCACTGCGCAGCGCATTTTTAACAATACCTACAGGTACGCTATCTTCCCTGCTGCGCCGGATAATTTTAACAGCTCTTTGGAAATTGTTGTTCCTCTGCCTGCTTTTTGGATTATAGATACCTATTACCATATCTGCATCCGACGTTGCATGCAAGCGTTTCTCAATAGTATCCCATGGTGTCAGCAGATCACTTAGACTGATCACTGCAAAATCCGTAACAACAGGAGCACCCAGCAAACTTGCCACAGCACTTAAAGCTGTGACACCAGGCACGATCTCAATATCTACCTGTGAATTTTCATGCCTGGCCACTTCCAGCACCAGACCTGCCATACCATAAATATTGGAATCACCACCACTGACCATAGCCACGGTATTATCCCGGGCTAAATGAATGGCTTTTTTTGCCCTTTCTACCTCGTGTCCCATTGTTGATCTTATCACCTGCTGGCTGTTTAACAGATGGTTGATCTGATCGAGGTATGTACTGTTACCGATAATGATATCTGCATTCTTTAGTACATTTGCTGCTTTTATGGTCAGGTGATCAGGCGACCCCGGCCCGATCCCTACTACATAGAGCATCCCGTTATTGTGCGATTGCGATAGTGACATTGTCATATACCTTCTTTTTCATGATAAGTTTATTTTCCCGGCTCAAGGCCAGTGCACAAGGTTCACAAACGCCATTGAGTCCCAGTCTTTTTGCCTCGGATGCGGAAGGAACATTGATAGAATTGATCACTTCAGCAGGGATAAATACGATCTGCCCCCCCATCCCAAAAATAGCTTCAATAAGTCCGGATTCATTCTCTTTGATCGTTGCAGAGGCAAACAGTTCAACATCCGATAATTTCAATTCTTGCTCAGCCAGAGCTTTATTCACAGCATCTACCACATTGCCTGAACTCACATCGCGTCTGGTACCTATACCTATAATAACACCTGTCTTCTGGTTATCTCCTTCCTTCTTTACTCCTTGCTTCCTCACTTCTTCATTCTCTACTCCTTCTTCCCTCACTTCTTCCTTTTCTACTCCTTCTTTCCTCACTTCTTCCTTTTCTACTCCTTCTTCCCTCACTCTTTTCTTTTTAAGCACTGTAACATCAGGGTCAACCATAACCACTTTTGGTCCTGAGATATTGATCACTGGCAGGTCTGACCTGAGCAAATAGGAATTCACTGCCCTGGTGGAATCCCTGTTCACTATCTCGCAGTCCAGTGTATCTGCTATATTTTCCACACTGGGCCGGTGCAGTACTTCAGTAGCTGTAGTTATTACCGGATGTGCTCCTGTTTTTGCGAGACGCTTTGCAAGTTCATTAGCACCATGATGACCGCCGCATAATGATATAGCATTATTGAGTCCTGCATCTACCACTACAACCGGCGGATCATCCCATTTGTCCTTAAGTAAGGGAGCAAGCTGCCTTACTGCAATGCCGCATGCCATTACTGCTATGATGGCTTCATACTCTGAAAATGCCTTTTTAAAAGCATTATCATCAAACAGTATCAAGTCTCCACCTATACATTCCCTTACCTTGACGGCTGCTTCATAATTATGCTGCAGGTAAATTATTGCGGTGAGTATAAATGAGACCTCCTGTACTGTACAGGATCCACAACTCCACCGATGAGTATCATAGCAGATTGGGTAAGTCCTGCTGATATGACCTTTTCAGCGATATCTTCGACTGTACCTTTGATTATCTTTTGGTCTTTCCAGGAGGCATGATATACCACAGCTACAGGTGTATCAGGAGGATACTCCACTGTTTTCATAATTTCATCTATTGTATGGGTTCCCAGGAATACTGCCATGGTTGCACCGTGCCTGGATAGTTCTTTTAAGTCATCTTCCTTTAGGGTCTCTCCTGCGGGTCTGGAAATTATCAGTGTTTCACTAACTCCTTTTAATGTCAACTGGATACCCAGTGCTGCGCTGGTAGCAAATAAAGAAGATACTCCTGGTATGATCTCTACTTCAACATTGTATTTTGCCAGTTCATCGATCTGTTCTATGATCGCACCATATAATGACGGGTCACCACTATGCAGCCTGACTACCTTTTCACCTCTACCGAGAGCTTCTACCATTGTACTGGTGATATCTTCAAGTCGCATCCCGTAGCTGTTGATCTTTTGTGCATCTGTATTGCTGAGCAGTTCAGGATTTACCAGTGAGCCTGCATATACAATCAGGTCAGCACTGTTAAGCAGTCTATGTCCTTTTACTGTAATTAGTTCAGGGTCGCCGGGACCTGCTCCTATAAAATATATTTTGTTATTATTGCGATTGTTGCTATAATTACGACTATTGCTATTGCTATTATTATTTTTATTATCAGTCACGTTGTTTCCTCGCATGGATGATACTGAAATAATCGCCTCTATCAGGCATATCGTCCGTATTCGTAATTATCTCTTCGCTGTCTGAGAATAAACGCTGGCCCAGGATAAAATCACTAAATCCCTCTAAGCGCAGTGTTTCGACGATCTTTTTTGGTTGTCTGGCTTTTAAGATTATTCTATCATTGACAAGGCTCCCGTCACTGACCGTAAATGAGGTATCTATACTGATATTGGTCCTGGATGCAAAAGCCGTTATAGAACTGATGCCGGGAATAGTTTCAATGAGAATCCCGGGATGGCGCAGTTTGATGATCCTGCTAAGGTGTGTGAAGGTACTAAAGAAATTGGGATCACCAATAAGACCGAAAGCGGCCAGTTCATCTCTTGCATATTCAGCCACCTTATCAGCATTATGCTCCCAGTGGGACTGTAATATATCTTTATCCCTGGTCATAGGAAATTCCAGTATATGCGGCGTACCATATGGTTCAACCAAGTCGGATGCCAGACGGCCGGGTACAAAAATAATATCAGCACGCTTCAAGGTCTCAACAGCTTTAATTGTCATCAGGTCAGGATCACCCGGACCAAGTCCTACACCAACCAGCATTCAGGGCACCTCCCTGTATGCTTCTTTGCTGACATCACCAACAATGATATAAACAGGGTTTATAGGTTTGAATGCAATCTCACCTGCAAGTTCATAGCTTTTTGATATCTGGACATGAACTACTTCACTGAATATTTCCAGTTCCTGCATGATCTTAATGATGTCTGTAACTGTCTGTATCCTGACGGCATTTACCACAATCCTGTTTTTTACTTTTGTCTTCAACTGCTGCAGTACGGGTTTGATATTTTTTGTCCCTCCTATGAATGCGCAGTCAAGGAGCGGGAGTTCATCCAGCACGCCCGGTGCCTCACCTTGAATTAATTTAATGTTGCTGATGTGTGATTCTTTAATGTTATTTTCTGTAACTGTTATTGCTTCTTTCCTGGAGTCAATTGCATATACAAAACCTGCTTTTTTTGCGGCCAGAATGGATATACTACCTGTTCCGCACCCTATATCGGCAATCACATCACCGGGAAAAGGTTTTAGTTTCAAAAGTGTTATTGCTGCAATTTCGGATTTTGTAGGTCCGCCTTTTACTGTTTCCATTGGTAATCACTGAATAAATATCGATTTACATCCGTGTTTGTAAAACACTTGGTTTTCGGCATCAAATTTATCTTGATTATCTAAAAAGCTACCTATAAGAGTCCTCTATATGGAATAAGTGCGAAGAGCCTACTTTCCGCAGTTTCAAAAAAGCTTGAATTTCCATTTAATTCACGGGTCATAAAAAGATCTATGTTGTGCGTAGCTGGGTGCCGATTATCCTGTCAAGCATCCGGATGAACTCGGATTTTGCTTCTTTGGGTATGGTAGCCCCTGCGGCAATATCATGGCCGCCCCCCATTCCATTTACTGACCCGGCAGCACTGCTCATGGCTGCAGAAAGGTTCAGGCCCCTGTGCACAAGGTCATAGTTTCCCCTGCCGGAAACTTTCACGCCGTCTTCGGTATCTGCAAATGCGATTATGGGCAGTTTCCTGTTACCAACAACACTTACACTCATTCCTGCTACTATACCAACGATCGTATCCTTGATCTTATGACCTGCATCAAAATACTGCAGGTTTTCAAGCGTTGTCACGCCCGTCTCCCTCACCAGGTTGATACCTTCAACCAGATTGAGTCTGTGCTCTGCCAGGAGCTGTATAGCATTCTCATATTCTTTATCCCTGTCCCCCTGACATACGGCAAGGCCGGTCATGGCCCGGTCATACCTGGCAGTTGCATTGAGCAGTGTAGAGTATTCGGAAGCATCTCTGGTTTCGGTACCTTCGCGCTCACGCAAAAGGGTATATACCTCCCCCACCAGCCTTTCGATCTTATTTACAGCAATTCCCGCACTCATACAGTACTGTATCAGACCGGATATCACCCTCTGCTTCTCATCCTGTTCCAGGTCTATCCACCTCAACCACTTCTCGCCCTGGAAACGCAAGCCTGTATCCTTTAAAAATCCGATACATGCTTCCTCATTCCCTGATAGGCCTGGTAGATAGGGGTCTGAAGAATATTGCAGCATCTTAAAGACCGGTCTGGTCTGTTTTCCAAACATTGTCAGGTCACGCTGGCAGTGAATGGTCCCATTTTCCATGCCCAGCTTCACTATCTGTCGGTTAATTCCTATCAGCTTGCCCTGCTTGACATGCTGCAGGTCCCCTACCGCACCTACTACAGCCAGGTCGGCCAGATCGTCATTACGGCCCATGGCCCGTGCCAGTAAAAATGTTACTCCTGACCCGCTGATCTCGTATGCACCATTGATATTGAACACATGTGGGTTAAGATGGTAAGGCCCGTCACCTGTGGGTATATGGTGGTCAGATACCACAGCATTGAGACCCATGCTGTTGATCTGTTCAAGCATACCACTGCCCAGGTCAGTAAATACTGTTATGGAAGGGTTAGTATCAGCAATCTTCCCAAGGATAGATCCATCAAGCTGACGCACAAAATCCACTGAATAATCCTTTCCCGCCCTCTCAAGGGCAGTACATATAATGGCAGCAGATGTCAATCCGTCAGCATCGATGTGGGATACTACATGGATGTTATTCTCTTTTAATATGGCAGCAGCACACTGCCTGGCCCGTGTTTCCAACCTGTGCATGCCTTATAGTTCGTTAGTGGAAGATATTTTCATGTCAACCGGCACTTTGGTAACATTCCCTATCTTGGCACCGATGATCTCCCTGACATTCTTTTCAGCAGCAATATCTACCAGGCGTTGTGTCACTACACCATCGAAAATCACGCTTTTAACCTTACTGTCCACGTCTTTCATTGAGTTTGCCAGGTCCCTTACCATGACTTCCTTGATCACGGCCTTATTCTCATCCAGGAACCTCCCGCTCAAAGTACCGCTCAGTTCACTCATTTGTTCCTTAAACTCACCTGAAACTGTAGATTGGGGCTTTACAGGTCTCCGACGCTGTCTTTCCACACCACGGGACTTTACAGCAGGCTTGACTATCCTTGGCCTGATATCCCTGCGTTCTTCCCTGCGCTTCGGATGGGATGAAGTCCTGGCCTTCCGTCCCCCGATCTGGTACATATCCATGGCCTGTTCCACAGGTATCTTCTGGCGCAGGGATTTGATTATCTCCCTCTGGACCAGTTCTTCCACACCTTTTCCATCCGGGGCTCTTGCTATGAAATCAATTTCAGCAACCTGGAGCAGTTCCTTGATGATCAGTTCACCACCCCGGTCACCATCCGTGAATGCAGTGACCTTCTTATTCTTGCAGATATCAATGACTGCCTTGGGTACATTTGTACCCCCCACCGCAACTGAATTCTTTATACCATATCGTAGCAGGTTCAGCACATCAGCCCGTCCCTCTACTACAATAATGGCATCCGAATCCATAACATTGGGGCCACATGGGATATCTTCTTTACCTAAAAAGACCATTTCCTTGACCCTTACAGCCTGTTTTACCTCATCAGTGATCTCCTGGCTTTCGGGGATGTTCTCGTCAAACATTTCTGTGAGGATGTGCTTGGCCCTGTTTACTATATGGTGTCGTTTTGATGCACGTATGTCCTCGATCTTGGTTATATCGATATTTGCAATACAAGGCCCGATCCTGTCGATGGTTTCCAGAGAAGCTGCAAGGACAGCGGTCTCGGTCTTATCAAGACTTGATGGGATATCGATAGTACCATTTGATTTACCGCCTGTTGATTTTATATTTACCTCGATCCTGCCGATCCGTCCGGTTTTCTGGAGTTCCCTCAGATCAAGGTCATTGCCTAATAGTCCTTCTGTCTGCCCGAATATTGCACCGACAACATCAGGTCGTTCCACTATTCCGTCTGCTTTTATTTTTGAATGGATTATATATTTGGTAGTGTCTGTATCTTGCATAATGTATACCTCAAAGTATGTGTAAGAAGTAGGTAAGAAAAATCCAATCCAATCAAGACATGGCCAGATAATAAATTATTTACAAATATCTACAATTAAATAATTTCACCAATACTTATACCAGTATACCTCCACTATCTGGAAATCCCGGTATGAATCATTTATCAGTTACATATTATTCTTGATACTTCGATTTTATTATCTTTATGTGCAGGGGTTCTGGAAACATATTCATTATTGCCCATCAGTCCCTTTTCTCTCCCGGATACCCTATACTGATCATGGCATCCGATTGCTTCCATGTAGTTAATTATTTGAATATGCGAAATTTCTATCTACTTGATTATCACAGATTTTCATATTATTATTATGTATTATTGTATATTTATAGTAATATATATAACGCAATATACGTTGTGTGGTAACATTGTTTGCATTACCTCATATTCATAGTATTACACATTATATAATAAATGTTACAAATTAATATTTACATATATTATCGTACTTTTATTGTATTATATATTACTTATTAATATTATCATATATTTAAGTATATCATATATTTTGTAATGAATGAAACACATTGCATCAATAATCAGATCAATGTAATTTTCATACCCCTATTTTTGTGGAAAATGTATAATAAACTTATGGTATGTAAATAGAGAATGTCACGTAAATTCATATACAATTAAAAATGTTTCAAATTAGGTCTGAGATTTGAAATATGGGTGTCTAAACTCTCAATATCCTTTATCCTTTTTTGTACGAGGTTTTTGATCTTCCTGCGAATATCCATATTCACAGCTGCACTGGTGCTTCTCAGGTAACCTTCCATAAGGGAAGCCAGTTTATCACCTTTTTCATCCCAATCGGTGAGTACGATCACGTTATTATATTCCCTGGCCACATCTTCACAAAACACAAGAATTGACTTTTTAGTACCCAACTCGATGTCACCGGTAATTCCCAAGGCCCTCAGGGCTTTCCTGTCTCTTTTTCCTTCAACAATGATGACAGCCCCCTTATCAGACATCTGTTTAAGTTCAAGGATCAGTCCTTCCAGTTTTTCAAGCCTTTCAAGATCATCCAAAAGAGCCACCATAAAACATGACGTCCCAAACTGCTTTAAACTTTATCTATCAGGAATTCCATCAAGCTATTGACCTGTTCCAAATTCATTCCCCTGACACGGACTGTTTTTTTATGAGCGGTATGTCCCGAAATAAGGGTAACATCATTTTCTTTGATCCCCAGCATCCCTGAAAGTTCCTGTATCAACTGCTGGTTTGCCTTACCTTTCTGCGCTTCCCGGGAAAGCCGGACCTCTATACGTTTTCTCCATGGATTGTAACCACTGGGAACTTTTACGGTTTTAGTACCGGGTGTAACTTCAATATCGATAAGTACCCCATCGCGCCCCTCTTTTACAGCATCTTTTACAGACATGATCCATCTACTGGTATTTTTCGTATGAAAGTTTATTTCTTTTACGGAATATTGCCAGATTTACCAGCGGCTCACCTTTTTCATCCATCATTGAATTGAGAGTGACCTCAACTGGGAATGCTGTCCCGTCTTTCTTCCTTCCAAGGATCAGGCCGTTCCAATAACCATATTTTTTCATGGCAGGCATTACATTTTCATTAAAGTTGGACATGTCCTCCTCTGCATAGAATATGCTTACATGCTGTCCAATTAATTCCATTCTACTATATCCGAACATTTTTGCGCCTGCTTCATTAATGAATGTGATATTATAGTCAGCATCCGAGACATCAATACCATCCAAGGTAAGATTGAGGGCTTTATTGAATATCAATATGTTCTGTTCTGCTTTTAACCGCTTGTCAAGATTCCTGGCAATACCTTGAACTGCCACGGGCTTACCGTCTTTTAATATTGGCTGGATATTGAATTCAATGAACAATCTGGCCCCATCCGTCCGTATCACTTCCAGTATAACCGGAAATCGTATCTCTTCACCTTGAGCTAACAGGTTTATTACGAATTCTGCGACTTCCTGGCTTTCTTCTGTCATGAAATCCCTTATATTTGACCGCAAAATGTCTTTTTTGTCAATGAGTAATGTATCCAGTCCGGCCTTGTTCATAGAAAGAATATTGCCTTTCAGGTCATGGGTATATATTATATCCACCGCATTATCTAAAAGGTCCTGATAGGTTTCCCGGGATTTGTGTAACTGATCTATGAGATTGGCTTGCTTAATGAAGTTACCCAACTGCCTGCCAATAATTGAAAACAATCGTTTTTCTAATTCTGTGAATTCATGTATACCCGATAAACTTATCATTAATATTCCATTGATGGAATTCTCAATAATCAGGGGAATACCTGCAAAAGAACGGAATCCTTCATTTATTGCCGACATTTTTCTTCCAGTGTCTGCGTAAGGAACTGGGGCAAGTACATCCTGGATCACAACTACCTTTCCTTCATCCATTACAGGTAGCAGGCTCTTCCATTCCCTGGTAATTTCACTATGCTTTTGTAAAAATTCTTCTGAAAAAGTGGAATGTACTGTCAATATGTAGTTACCGGTCTCTCTATTAAGAATGTATATGCCGCCGGATTCCATTTTAATGATTTCCAGCACTTTGTCGAGCAATTCTGAAAGGGTTTTTTCAAAGGGATTTTCCTTGGAAACAATTAAAGAAATTTGGTTAAACAACTCAAGTATTTCAAATACGTTGTATTTCTCCAGCTCAAGTAAATTGTCAGGCTGGTGTTTTTCAAAAAACCCGTGAATTGAGACAAGTTTTCCTCCATTGTCATAGATTGGAAATAATGTATGTGATAGGGTAATTCCTTCCATACTTGCAAGGTTGTACTCGATTTTTGAACAGGTGTCTTCATTTATTGCTGATTGAAAATTCTCCCTTACTTTTTCCCTGTCCTTACTATGGACCCATTCTAAAGTTGAAAAATCTATCATGTCCAGGCATTCATCTGGTCGTACATTGAAAATATTTTCGCACGTTTTATCAATATACATCAGTTTACCGTTCTTATCTACCAGAAAATGAGTGTTTTCAAAAATCTCGGGTATGCCATGTCTACTTATGTTCATTGATGTCCATGCCTGGCTGATAGATGACATATATGATATGTTCTATCATTGCCTATTTAACAATAACGCACGAGAGTGCAAAGTAGTTAGTAAAAATTTTCACATACATCAATATATTCTCATTGATGTGAAATAAAATAATATTTGCACCCTACCAATAAAACATCATCAATAATTCTACCATTCACAATAACATACATCAACCATCACTTACAACCAACACACCAATGACCACCACCCTTACACCCCCCAACCTCGAAAAAAACACAGGCATAACAGTATACGTCACCACCACACCCGGGACTGGCGGAACCATAAGACAGGTCACGGAAGATTTTATTGTACAAGAACTCACCAACCGTGAAGAACAAAATACAGGCAAGCACCTCATCTGCACCCTCACCAAAAAGAACTGGGACACCCATCACCTGGTACGGGACATCTCCCGCATACTCCACATCAGCCAGCAGCGAATAGGCTGGGCAGGCACCAAGGACAAGCAGGCCCTGACCACCCAGAAGATCAGCATATATGATATGGACACCCAGGAACTTGAGCGCATCAGGTTAAGGGATGTTACCCTTACTGCCGTGGGTCGGTCCAACAAGAAAGTGAGCCTGGGCGACCTGTGGGGAAACCGGTTCAAGATCATAGTACGCCAGATAGCACAGCCAATGGATGAGGTGGATACTATGGTCAGCCTTACCACATCACAGATCAAACTTGTAGGCGGCGTGCCTAACTTTTTCGGCATCCAAAGATTCGGCATCCAGCGCCCCATAACCCACATTGTGGGCCGCAAATTTGTGGAAGGTGATATCAAGGGGGCAGCCCTTGAATACATAGCCCGCCCATATCCTGCTGAGTCTGAGGATGCAAGGCAGGCCCGGCAATACGTGCTGGATACACTTGACTTCAAGGGCGGGATTGGGAAGTTCCCCCTGCGCCTCAGGTATGAGCGCGCAATGATGAGCCAGCTGGTGGAAAAACCAGGGGACTACGCAGGTGCTTTCAATGCGCTATCCCCAAATCTCAGGAAAATGTTCGTGCATGCATACCAGTCATACCTGTTCAATCTCATACTCAGCCGGCGTCTGGAAAGGGGGCTGCCCATCAACGAAGCGCTTCCCGGGGATATCGTCTGCTTCAAGAATGCGGCCGGACTCCCTGACCCCACCAGGATGCAGAATGTAGACGAGGATACACTGGATGGCATCAATAACCTGATACGAAGGGGTCGTGCGTTTGTGACCGGACCAATTATTGGGTATGAAACGCCCATGTCAGGGGGACTGGCCTGTGAGATTGAGCAGGCAGTGATAGAAGAGGAAAAGGTGGATATTGAAGGATTCAGGATGCCTGCAGTGCCTGAACTTGCCAGTAAAGGACTACGCCGTGAGATTATCATTCCGGTAAAGCCGGAATATAAAGTAACAGAAGACAAATTGAATACGGGATATTCGGCAGTGGAACTGGCATTTGACCTGCAGAGGGGAGCATATGCCACAACAGTGCTACGTGAATATATGAAGAGTGACCCGGCTGCAGACCAAATCCTGAAAGGAAAATAACGGGTAATAAATATATATGATGTGAAAGCTTAATAAATGATAAGGAAATTTTATTTAACTAGTACACACATTGTCAAATAAAATATTTGATGAAAATAAAGTGATGATTAAACAAAAACAATATTTATAATTGTTTGCAACTTACTTATGGAGAAAAAAATATGGATGGCTATTTTCTGGGTTTAGATAAATTAGATGAAAATATCAAAGGTATCAGGGCTGGTTCAAATATCATGCTGTTGGGGCCGCCAATGAGCGGAAAAGAAACCATCATCAATAACATTGTTTTTAATGGGTTAAAGGAGGGGGAAGCAGCCGTAATAGTCACTACCCGTGAACCCGGGGAAAACGTGCTACAATGGTTCGAATACAATAATCTGGAAATACCTTTGGAACACATTGGCATTGTGGATTGTGTCACCAAGACCCTGGGCGTGCCCACAGCCGATACTATTAATATCAAGAGGGCATCCAGTCCGGTCGACCTAACAGGTATCGGGGTTAAGATCAGTCAGTTCCTTGAGGATTTCTGGATGAAAAAGAATATCCGAAAGACCAGATTGTGTATCAATTCACTTTCTACCATGCTGATGTACTCCAACATCCAGACCGTGTTTAGATTCCTGCATGTATTTACAGGCAGGGTAAAAGCTGCAGGAGCCATTGGTGTTTATCTGGTTGAGGATGGTATGCACGACGACCAGGCCATCGCCACTTTGAAGCAGCTTTTTGATGGTGTTATTGAAGTGAAACAAGAGAATGATGACCATTTTATCAGGGTTGTGGGAATGGGACAAAAACCATCCCCCTGGTACGAATATACTATTAATGGGGCTGACCTGGTCTTAATTGGCGGTGATTAGGTTGGTGGAAACAGGTATACCCAAACTGGATAAATTTCTGGGAGACGGTATTCCTGCAGGTAAATCCATGGTATACTTTAATCACCCAGGGGTTGAAGGTGATGTGTTCGGTATGCAGGCACTGTACCATAACCTGTCTAAAGACATTTCGTGTGTATATATTACATCCAGTTCAAACCCCGGCCTGATGAAGGACTATTTCACGGAGTTCGGGTGGAGCATCCGGAAATTTGAAGACAAATTGACTATTATCGATGCATATTCGTCCCTGGTAGGGGACCTTTCTGATGAAAAATATATTGTTTCCGACCCTGAGAATATTGAAAATATGAATGAAATTATTATTCAGGTCATGAAGGATGTACCTAAGAAATCCGTCATCATGGTTGGTTCACTTTCTACCATCATGGATCTTTGTGGTGAAGAAAATACATTGAAAGCCATTAAATTATGGAATAAGTTTGCAATGTTGCATGACCATGTAATCATTTACAACTTCACTGCCTGGCCATATTCGGAATCTACCATCAAGGTTATCAAGGATGAAATTTTCAATTCGGTCATCACCGTTGGCGGTATTGCCGAACGTGTCATTTTCGGCCAGTATTTTGGTGTGTTAAAGGCTGATTGGGCAGATTATAAGGAACAGTCCATGCTGTTCAGGGTGCTAAGACCTGGTGGTATCAAGATATACATCCCGAAGATACTGGTAACAGGACCCTTTGATGCTGGCAAGTCTACGTTTGTTCATTCACTGTCTACCAGGGCTATCTCGGTGGACCGGCTGGGAACTACCATTGCCCTTGACCATGGACATATTGACCATAAGGGCTTCAGTGCAGATATATTCGGAACACCGGGCCAGGAGAGGTTCGATCCTATTATAAAGATGATAAGCGGTGAAGCCATGGGGATATTCCTGATAGTGGACTCTACCGCGCCTAAAGACTTTATCAGGGCAAAACAGATGCTGGAAATCACTAAAGGATACGGACTTCCTTATGTGATCATTGCCAATAAGCAGGATATTCCCGGCGCTATGTCAGTGGATAATATACGTAGTCAATTTAATATACCAGAAGATGTACCTATAATCCCAGCAATAGCTACAGAGAAGAAAGGAGTTTTTGAAGCTTTTGAACTGCTGGTTGAAAAAATAACAGGAGGTGCATAACGGATGGATTCGACTTTGGAGGCATTGGAGAAAGTGCTTACTGACTTGAAAAAAGTAGGCGGAGTCGAAGCTAGCGCCGCTGCCAGCAGGGATGGACTTCTCATGAAGGCAATTATGCCCATAGGACAACATGCAGAGACTTTTGCGGCAATGTCGGCTACCATGCTGGGTGCAGCAGAGACTGCTACTACTGAGTTAGGTAAAGGTATCCCGGAAAGGGTTATAGTGGAATCAGAACATGGAAAGCTTATTGCCACAGGTGCGGGCCCAAAGGCACTATTAATCGTACTTACAACCCCTGATGCGGGTCTTGGCCTGATATTATTGGAACTGGAAAAAGCGTCCAAGATCATCAAGGGATTCCTTTAAGTTTTGATTTATTTTTTTGTGGTTTGGATGAAAATGGATATATATAATCTAAAACGTGATGCTGCCCACTTAACACCTTTATTGAACATAGGAAAGAACGGTGTTACTGATTCGCTGATCGAGGAACTGCTCAGGCAGTTGAAACAAAATAAACTGGTAAAGGTAAAGATATTAAAATCTGCACTGGGAGATATGGACCGCAAGGCTATTTCTGAGGAACTTGCAAAACGTACCGGGTCCCAGCTTATCGAAATTAGAGGAAGTAGTGCAGTATTATATCGAAAATAAACGGGTAAAACCGGTATATGGTCAACGGTTATAGGAAAATGTAATATAATTTTGAGTGTAATTGAAGCTGATGGAAAGGTAATCAAACCTGCCTTTCAAATATCCACTGAAAACCAATAACAATTAAACCAATTTGTGTAGTCCCTATCAAAACATTAATCTGCCATCAACCAGTAATTCCTGTTTTGTTTCCTACCGCATTTTTTTAATCTTACTTTTAGACCGTGATCAAGCGTCCCTTGGAACATACTTGTAGAAGATTTGGAAAATGATCCTACAGATTTGAGAGAAGGCATAAGGCAGAAAAAACAACCATCACAATCTCCTTTAACGAACCAGTTGAAGGGGATCAAATGGCAGAAATTTTCATCTAATACGCGCGTGCCGATGATGAGCCATTCGTCGAGCAGCTCCACAACGATCTGACCGAGCATGGTTTCGATGTATGGTGGGACAGACAGACTATGCAGAGCCGTGGTCAGACATCCCTGCAGTAACTCCGGGATTCCATTGAGGGATCTGACCCGTTGATTGGTGCATGAACGAGAGAACGCAGATGAATTTATCTGATTGTAAACGCTATAGGTATGAATCATAATGCAAAGGAGTAGAAAGCATGGAAAGTAAGAACCCCACAATCGTTGTTACCGGGGATGTCTGCATTGACTGGCTGCAATGGCCCACAAACCCGGAAGATGCGGGGCTAAACTGGAAACTTTACTCCGGGACACGCATGACCGCAAAACCTGGAGGTGCACTTCTTTTAGCGGATTTTATGCGCACTGCAACCGGTATCACTGTGGTTTCGCCGCAGTTGAAGAATATCGATAAAATTCCTCCGAAGGTCCTCCTTCACTCAAATGCTGAATTGGAGCTTTTCCCATATTCATCAGACCGTAGGGATATGGATAAAGACCGGATGGTTTACCGAATCGGGCGTTGCAGAGGGTTTACAGGACCCACCGCAGACGCCCCGGTTCTACTTTCCTTTGAAGATGACGATCCTCGTGCGTATATGGTGGTTCTCGACGATGCAGGGAACGGATTTCGCGATGATGAAACGAGATTGCCTTTGGCGATACAGGACGAAAGGGCAAAACCCATCGTGGTATGCAAGATGCACCGCCCTCTTGCTTCCGGTGATCTGTGGGACCACATCTCAAAGAAGCATTCCGAAAGGCTGGTTGTGGTCGTGACCGCGGATGATCTGCGTGCAAGCGGCATGAACATCAGCCGCTCTCTTTCGTGGGAGCGGACCGCCAAGGAATTCGTCTGGCAGATGGCATACAACGCCGGACTGGGGCTTACAGGCTGTACCAATCTTGTGGTTCGTTTCGGTCTCGAAGGCGCGATACATTACACGTTTGCGGGCGATCACGCAACAGCCCGGCTATACTTCGATCCGACCATGAGCGAGGGCGACTTTACGCACAACTACCCTGGAAAGATGCAAGGAATCTCTTCCGTATTCGTTGCCGCACTCGCAGCAAGGATCGCGGTCCAGTGTGATTGTGGGGATCCACTTTCTGATGCAGTGGGAAGGGCGGTGCGGGATGGGCTAAATGCCTCCAGGGAACTTGTCAGGCAAGGTTTTGGAACGGACGAACCTGAACGTGAACAAGAACAAGAACAAGAACCTGAATATCCCTACCACGTAGCTGGTATTTTTTTAGCCGGTGAACAGAGTGGCGATTCTATAGCTGATGTGGCAATATCTGACCAGAACACGGCAGAGGATGCGGACCCGCACTCGTGGTGCATCCTCAAAGAGATTAACGATCCAGTGCTGGAGCATATCGCTTATGGAATTGTAAAGGAAGGTGAGATGGCTGCACTTAAAAACGTCCCGATAGGTAATTTCGGGAAGTTAAAGAGTGTTGACCGCAATGAGATTGAGAGCTTTCACAGTATAAAGAACCTGATGCGGGAGTATATCGAATCAGAGAGCTATACCCGCCCGCTTTCAATAGCGGTCTTTGGTTCGCCCGGTTCTGGCAAATCCTTTGGTATAACCGAGATCGCAAAGAGTATCGCTTCTGGTAGGATCGAGATATTGAAGTTCAATCTTTCCCAGTTCGATTCAAAGGCTGATCTGATCAGCGCGTTTCATAAGGTCCGCGACCTTGCACTGGAGGGGAAGATTCCGCTCGTCTTTTTTGATGAGTTCGATTCGGATTTTAATGGAAAACTTGGCTGGCTGAAATACTTTTTAGAACCGATGCAGGACGGAAAATTCATGGAGAGGGAGACGATGCATCCCATCGGCAGATCGATCCTTGTCTTTGCAGGCGGAATAAACAATACATTTGAAAGATTCTCTGGAGATGATGCCGATGATGCCAATACTATGGACCCTGAAGAAGAGAGGACGTATAAAGATGCAAAAGGACCCGATTTCACAAGCCGTCTGCGCGGTTACGTAAATATAAGGGGACCTAACCAGAGAGGGTCAGACGATACGGTATTTCTAATCAGGCGGGCGATGCTGCTTCGTTCACTACTCGAAGAGAAGGCAGATAACTTATTTGACAGCAGAAAACATCTCAGGATCGATGACGGCGTGCTGCGAGCAATGATCAACGTCAAAAGTTACAAACACGGCACACGTTCGATCGAAGCCATCATCGAGATGAGCATGTTAAACGGGCGCAGGTCATGGGAACAGGCTTATCTTCCTGCAAAAGAGCAGCTCAAGCTACATCTCGACGAAGAGTCGTTCTCGCGTCTTCTGGTGAGCGATGTGATACTCGGCGCGTCGGGGGAACGGTTGGCAGAGGCTATTCACGAGCGGTATCTTGCAGATCAGAGTGGCAGAAAAGCTGCTGGTGACCCTTCCATGAAACCATGGGATGAACTTGATTTTGGCCTCAAAGAATCAAACCGCAAGCAGGCAGACCAGATCCAGGAGAAGCTTGAGAGGGTGCGCTGTGGACTTTATCCTGTGGTGGAGGAGGGAGCTCCATTATTTGAGTTTACGCCGGAAGAGGTGGAAATCCTTGCAGAGATGGAGCACGAACGCTGGGTATCAGAACGAGAAGCGGATGGGTGGGTATACGGTGAGACAAAGGATGTTGATGCGAAGAAAAGTCCACATCTTCTCCCTTGGGATGAGTTAACTGAAGAGGTAAAGGAATACGACCGGGAGGCTGTACGTGGGACTCCCGAATTCCTTGCAAAGGCGGGATTTAAGGTGTATCGGATGGATTGAGGAATTATATGAGATACAGGATATAATAGAGATAGTGGGAGAATTATGAACAGCAATAGGACGTACGATATTTTTCTCAGTTATCCACACAAGGATGAAAAAGAAGTAGAAAAAGTAAACCAAATCCTTGAGGTACTTCGATCTAAAGAATTGAATGTATGGATAGACCAGAGTGATATTCAGGATTATGCAAGCATTACGAGGTCCATAATTGAGGGAGTCGCTCATTCCAAAGTGCTTTTGGCATACAATTCCCTTAACTATGCACATTCACGTGCCTGCCAGTGGGAGTTGACTGCTGCTTTTCTTGCAGCACAGCGTGAAGGCGACCCGAGGCAGAGAGTTCTTATCATCAATCCCGGGAAAATGCAGAGCATATTCATCCGGTAGAACTCAGGGATGAACTTTTCAAGAAAGCGCCTGCTGATCAGCAGGGCATTGACAATCTCGCCGCCAGTGTGGCGACCCAGGTGTCTGCAATCAAAGGCACCATCGGAGAGATCAGGGCCCTTATCCAGCCACGATGGTTCGGCAAGAAAGGAACCGGGTCAAACAGGTTCGTTGGCAGGCTCCCAGATATGTGGCACATCCATTCATCCCTCCATAGTGCTGAGGTCCCCATCATCACAGGGGCCACAGGCGCAACTGTCCAGATACACGGTATGGGAGGTCTGGGAAAATCCCTGCTGGCAGAAGAGTATGCTCTTCGTTATGCAGCAGCTTTTCCAGGTGGGGTGTTCTGGCTCAGGGCCTTTGGGAATGACGATGTGAAAACTGCTATGGGACCGGATGAGCCGGAGGCTGAGCGCATCCGCCAGTTCCGGGATATTGCAGAGGCTTACGGCATCCCGGTGAAGGACAGAAGTCCTGAAGAGATTGAAGCACACCTGTCAAGGGAACTTGGAAACAATGATCCTTTCCTCTGGGTTGTGGATGATATACCTTCAGACATGGATGTGGAGACCCTGGAGCGATGGTTTGCCCCCCATCCCTTGGGTAAGACTCTTATCACGACCCGTACCAGAGAATATAATTCCCTGGGTCATTTGATACCACTGGATGTCCTGACACCCGATGAGGCATGGGAACTTCTCACTTCATGGCGAAAACCAGCAGGTGAAGAAGAGGAGGATGCTGCACGCAAGCTCATTGATGACCTGGGATTTCATGCCCTTGCCATTGACGTGACTGGAGCAGCCCTTCACAAATCAGAGGGACTTCAATCTTTTGCTGAGTTCAGGGAAGAGCTTGCCAGCCCCACCCGGGATGAGCTTGAACTGGCAGCCGAACTGAAAGGAGTCCTCCCCAATGACCATGAAAAGAGCATTGCAAGTACGCTTATTCGCAGCATTGAGCGCCTGGGACCTGAAGGGTGGGACTTCCTGCGGCTGGCTTCTGTGCTTGCGGTGACCTCCATACCTGCTTCACTCATTTCATCGGTATTTTCTAAAGTGGACGGTCTGGATGAGGCTGAAGGACGCCGTCGTGCGGTACTGGGCCTTGACCAGGCAGAGAACCTGTCACTTGCAGAACGGGTGGAAGAGGAACCTGGCGCCAGGTCTGTCCACACCCTCATATCCCGGACCGTGCGGTTTCATGACACCCACCCGGAACGTACAGACCATTTACAGACTGCTGCATTTCAGGTACTGACCAGCGAGCTTTCCCTGGCAGGTGATCCCCGAGTCCATGATAAGCTCAGGCTGGCTGTGACCCATGCCAGGAAATTGGTAAGCAGGAGTGATGATATTCAGGCGGCTGATCTTATGACCTGGCTGGGTAGATTTGACTACGCTCGTGGAGCATACAATTCTGCAGAGAGTATTTGGAGACATGAATGCAAATTGCGAAGGACTATTCTTGGTTTAGAGCACCCAGACACGCTTGCGTCCATGAACAACCTTGCTGCAACACTCCGGGCTAAGGGTGACCTGGAAGGAGCGAGAAATATACAGGAGCAGGAGCTGGAAATAACGCGAAGGGTACTGGGGGCCAAGCACCCGTTCACGCTTACGTCCATGAACAACCTTGCTGAAATACTCGGGGCTCAGGGTGACCTGAAAGGAGCGAGAAAAATACAAGAGAAGGTGCTGGAAATAAGGCGAAGGGTACTGGGGGCCGAGCACCCGGATACGCTTGGGTCCATGAACAACCTTGCTGAAATACTCGGGGCTCAGGGTGACCTAGAAGGAGCGAGAAAAATACACGAGCAGGTGCTGGAAATAATGCGAAGGGTACTGGGAGCCGAGCACCCGTCCACACTTACGTCCATGAACAACCTTGCTTTAACACTCGGAGATCAGGGTGACTTGAAAGGCGCAAGAAAAATACACGAGCAGGTGTTGAAAATAAGGCGAAGGGTACTTGCAGCAGAACACCCGGACACCCTTATGTCCATGAACAACCTTGCTTTAACACTCCGGGATCAGGGTGACATGGAAGGAGCGAGAAAAATACACGAGCAGGTGCTGGAAATAAAGCGAAGGGTACTGGGAGCCGAGCACCCGTCCACACTTTTGTCCATGAACAACCTTGCTTTAACACTCCGGGATCAGGGTGACATAGAAGGAGCGAAAAAAATACACGAGCAGGTGCTGAAAATAATGCGAAGGGTACTGGGAGCCGAGCACCCGGACACGCTTACATCCATGAACAACCTTGCTTTAACACTCCGGGATCAGGGTGACATGAAAGGAGCGAGAAAAATACACGAGCAGGTGCTGGAAATAATGCAAAGGGTACTGGGAGCCGAGCACCCGAACACGCTTACGTCCATGAACAACCTTGCTGGAACACTCGGGGATCAGGGTGACATGGAAGGAGCGAGAAAAATACACGAGCAGGTGCTGGAAATAACGCGCAGGGTACTGGGGGCAGAGCACCCGGACACGCTTAAGTCTATGAACAACTTTGCTGCAACACTCCAGGCCCAGGGTGAGCTGGAAGGCGCAAGAAAAATACACGAGCAGGTGCTGGAAATAATGCGAAGGGTACTGGGGTCAGAGCACCCGGACACGCTTACGTCCATGAACAACCTTGCTGAAACACTCCGGGCTCAGGGTGACCTAGAAGGCGCAAGAAAAATACACGAGCTAGAGCTGGAAATAACGCGAAGGGTACTGGGGTCAGAGCACCCGGACACGCTTACATCCATGAACAATCTTGCTGAAACACTCCGGGCTCAGGGTGACTTGAAAGGCGCAAGAAAAATACACGAGCAGGTGCTGGAAATAAGGCGAAGGGTACTGGGAGCCGAGCACCCGGACACGCTTACGTCCATGAACAACCTTACTTTTACACTCCAGGATCAGGGTGACATGGAAGGAGCGAGAAAAATACAAGAGCAGGTGCTGAAAATAAGGCGAAGGGTACTGGGGGCAGAGCACCCGGACACTTCTACAAGAAGCACCTTGTCTGGCTTCTGGGCAGGGATCCTGAGTCTCTTGGAGCATATCAGATGCAGATTAGGGAAATGATTATCCAGATGCTTGAAGGAGAAGACCGACCTGAATTATCAAATTCAAAATAAGAGTTTACGAAAGATGTCATCAAATGGATCCTGTCTTAAGCAGTTTGAAAACGAAATGAGCTCACTCATCGATTCCCTTTATTTTTTCGACCTGCACAACCCGTTCCTTAATTCCCGCTGGCTCTACCAGATCCTGTGAATTAAGGGGAAGTCTGCCATTGCACATATCCGCTACTATCGCCTTCGGTTGATCAGAAAATCATTTTAAATCCGTAATTGAAGCAAAAACATCCATCAGCAAACTGCAAGGAACAGAGGCAGTGGCACAAACAAAATATCACCATCAAGCCGTAAAGTATTCTTGGTAACAACAATACCGATACCTGTGTCAAACTCATTCATAAACTCTTTAACGCCCCCTATGTCGTCAGGACGTTCTTGATATTTGACCTCAATCGGGATTGGGATCGGACCGAGTTTGATCACTACATCCACTTTTTTTTTCCCTTTCCAGTAATAACTCTGCATGCGCCCTTCCAATTTATACACTAATCTTGATGCATGGTCTGCAACGATCGTTTCCACGGTTTTGCCGATCTCCTCACCAAATTCAAACAAACGCCTGTTCAATAGTCCAACAAGTACGTTTCTTGTGGGGTGGTCACGCAAATACAGTTTTTTTCCTTTCTTGAAAGTACTGTCCGCTTTCGAATAGAAACGTGACTCTGATATCATAAAAACATCAGTGAGATACCCGAGGTATACCATGAATGTATCATACTTTATGCCAATAGACTTTGAAAAACCATGATAATCGGTCATTTGTCCACTCTGCATAGCGCACCGCAACACGAGATTTTCCAGCCCCCTTATGTTCCGGACAGAAAACATTCGCATTATATCCTTATATATGGTCAACCCAAACCGCTCCATAAGCACATCCCTTGATGTTTCAAGATCGGCATCTAAAAGTCCAGGATAACCGCCTTTTACGATGTAATCGAGAATATATTTGTCAAGGGATATGCCATTTTTCAGTAATGCATCACGATACACCAGTAAAGCATCAAACATCGCACCTGCATCCCTTTCAATGAGTGCATTCGTGACTGGTGTAGCGTCTGCCATATCGCATAATCTTGATGGATATTCTTCCTTGAAAAGAGAATAATTGACATAATCTGCAAACTTCCACTGAAGCATCAAACGAAGTCGTGACCTTCCGATCAACGATTCCGAACCGCCTTTTTCAATTTCAGTACTTGATGAACCTGAAACTGTGAACTTAAGAGGAGATTGCAGGTCATGGAATTGTTTCAGATAATTGCTCCAATTGGCGATAGTCTGTATTTCGTCAAGGAAAATATATGCTTTTTCGCTCCCGGAAGGTTTAACGAAGGTGGAATAAACATCAATTATATCTTTGACAGGCTCAGGGCAGATCATGTCAATGGATGTGTGATCCATGGAAATATACATGATATTGTGTGGTGAAACATGTTCATGTTCGATCAGGTGTTTCACAACTTGCTTCATCAAGATTGTTTTACCAACTTGCCGCGGACCATAAACAATTTCGATATTTTGGCTATCCATTGCCGATGCCAGTGAATCAAACCATTTTGTCCTGTATTTCGGAATGTGAAACTCACTGCTTTTCCACCATGGATTATACTCATACAATACATCCAATATTTTTTGGACATTGTCTTCTGAATCGATCATTACCTTTATGTTGGTAGTGATTATATAAGTATATTACCTTTATGTTGGTAGTAAATCTATCATTTTATTACCTTTGTATTGGTAGTGATTATATTGCGTGTTTTTTCTCTGTGATCAGTACTTCCGATTACACGTATTTCCGGGTGTGCAATAAGAATAATTTAAGAATACACAAACCATAACTCAAAGCCATGCATCCCAGATCCAGCCCTCCTAGCATATTCATCTCCTATGCTCACAGCGACGGAGAAGACTTTGCCAGATTCCTACGCTTAATCCTGATCGAGGAGTATAGATTTGGTGTATGGCAGGACAGAACCAAGATGTAGGTAGGTGAAGCCTGGTGGCAGCAGATTGTTGCCGCGCTCACAAGTGAAATAGAGTAATTTCATGTAATTTAGACGAATCCACAGATTGCCCTATGAAGAAATAGCCTACTAAAGTTACGATGGGAAATAGCACAAAAAGCCCGGCGATCACCGAATATTTTGTTTTACCAAGCAAAAAAACTAATACAATTAGAGATCCACCAACCAAAGACCGTGTCAACAGTTCAATCACATTAATTCTTCACCTCTACTTTTTATTGTATATTAAGTATAAAAATTAACCCTTGTCTCCCTCGTAGCCTCCCACCCATCAAACCCCGAGATATCAAGTCTCTACCATTGGTCATCAGTTAAGGCGTTTGACAGAGTCGGTATGTATTATTTTCCAAAAGACCAATGATTTCATACGATTCTCCAATTTAATTTAAATCGAACACGGACGACACTGATTTGACGGATTTGCACGGATTTATTTTCGTATCCGCGCGGATCCGTGTCATCCGTGTCATCCGTGCAATCCGTGTTCTATAACAATATTACTCTTAACCGATGACACATGAAGTCTCTACACGCTTTTTATCCAAACCCCTGATAGCGACTTCATACCCCACCTTGGCCCGCTCATCGAACACCGACACCCCTGGCACCGCCACAACCAACCGCACCCATCTGCACACTCTCCACCATGCCCATGCTCAAATTTTGAAATCAATACAAATCTTTAAAGTCCATGAAATTCTATTTATTCTTATGGGCGCAATCGCAAATCTGGATGAATTAAAATTAATATTAAAAAAAGAGTTGAGGCAGGAGATTCTGACAGAGGTACTCGATATAATCAGGGATGAATTTTATCCACCTGAAGAAAAAATCCGCAAAGAATTTGTAAAAAAGGTTGAGGCAGCCGAACGCAGGGTTAAAGAAGGTAAATTTACGCAATATACCCCTGAAGAGTTTGAAAAAAGTTTTCTTTGACCATGCCATATAACATCCAGTTTGAGAATGCTCTGGAGATAATTCTTCAAAAGATAAAAAAGAAGGATTATATTCTTTATTAGAGAATTATTCACAAAATACTCGAGATTAGTAAAAATCCTGAATTGGGGAAGCCACTCCGAAACGTGCTAAAAGGGAAACGGAGAGTTCATGTTGGTTCGTTTGTGCTTGTTTATTCGATTGATAAGAAAAACGAAACTGTAATTTTCATTAATTTTGAACATCACGATAAAGTATATCGATAATGTGCACTTGATCTTAATCACTATGCTCCACAGCTCTGCTGCGATTGGGTGTGCCGTCGCAACGTTTGACCCACACTGCCGATGGTAGCCCCATGCGTCACCTTGGCCCGCTCTTCGAACACCGACACCCAAGGCACTGCCTCTACCACCACACCTTCCCTGCCTCAACCATGTCCCGGCCGGCACCCACACCTAAACAACATCCGCCGTTTTTTCAAGAACCGGATGGAGCATACCATTAGAAGCCACAATATCCACCCTGTTGGTAACGTTCAGTTCACCACTGGGCGCCTGGCCATGCCCGTCTGTCACGATACCCCCTGCCTCCTTGACAATAAGTATCCCGGCCGCCACATCCATGATCCTTAATCTGCTGCGAAGGTCTACAAATGCATCCAGCCTGCCTGATGCTACAAAGCTTAACTCAAGGGCGGCACTTCCAAAAGAGCGAAGACGCCGTACATGCCTGCCCAGGCGTTTGAACACATCACTTCTATCCTTGTACCCATAGGATGCCACAGTAAACTCATCAAGTTCAGCAGCCTGGGAAACATGTATCTTCTTGTTATTGTAAAAAGCACCCTTGTTCTTAGCGGCAGTAAAATCCGTACCATTAGCCAGATTATATACTTCAGCATAACTGATATCTGTCAGGTTGGCATCACCTATGGCTATAGAAACCGAATAGAATGGGACATCACGGGTTGCATTATATGTACCATCCAGCGGGTCAAGCACCACAGTGAACTCGGGAGCATCCCCGAAAGTGATATGACCTTTTTCTTCAGTAACGATCTTCATATCAATGCCAGAGGATGCCAGTATCTCCAGTGCTGCGTCCTCGGCTACTATATCGATAAACTTGGAAGGCGTACCGTCAGCTCCCATTCCCACCACTTCACTGCCTTTTTGGGTGCCTACAAGGTCTTTTATTGAATCGGCTACTGCCAGTGAAACATCATTACACAATGTTGCTATTTCATCCAAATTATAACCTCCCGGTCAGATATTGTATTTACATCCGGCAATAAACCGCTGCTTTGGCTGGTTCAGGTCGGTAAGCAAGAACATATCACCGCTGCAAAATGAAACTTCCTCGCCTATAGAAAGTGATACCTTGCATGTATTGCCTGCCCGGGCTTCGCCCACATCCTGGCCGTCAATGGTGATACCTGTTATTTTTACTGGTGTGGACTGGAGGTTAACATACATGTGCAATGTACTGCCTACGGCCAGTCCGGAACTGAACTTCGAGACAATGCATTCAAGTTCAATATCCTTTGCCGTCGTCTCGTCAGATGAGATAATATTGCCCCGGTCTACATCTTTTGCCTGCACACCCTTTAAGGAAAGTCCCACCCTGGAACCAGGACCTGCAGATTCCTTATCCACATCCTGCATCTGGATATTGCGTATCTCTATTACCTGGTTGATCGGGTATATGGTCAGTTTATCGTGTTTATGCACAGTTCCCTGGATCACTCTTCCCAGTATGACCGAACCTATACCTTTGACATTAAAAGAATGATCCACAACTACCCTTGGGGATTTGTCTGCCATTTTGAGGTTATGGACAGTAATCTCCCTGTCAAGTTCATTTATCGCTTCTTTTAATTGCTCCATCCCTTCAAAGGTTGTAGTAGATACAGGTATTATATCCCAGTCCCTGGCAGTCATACCCTGTAAGAATGAACGAATGTTATTTGCATTCTCTTCCAGTTCATATGGGTTCGACCTGTCAGACATGGTTTGGACGACTATGCCGTATTTCAGGCCCAGCTGGTCAACAGCTATCACACACTCCCCTGCTGCCGCATCCATTCCTGCAGGGGGGATACATAACAGTACTATCTCAGACATTCCAAGTGCTGTTGTAAGTGGTTTCGGGGAAGTGGGATAACCTGACGGGTCAATAATAGTAAGTATCTGGTCACCTTTGGCAAAGTCATACATAATAATGTCTGAAGTATTGCCTTTCTTACCCAGCCTGGATGCCAGTGAACTCCTGCCTGATCCTTCTCCTCCGATAACTGCTATTGATACCATGTCAATTCAATATAAGTGTTTTTTCTCTGGGGCTGACCACCGGGTGCCAGCACCGTTAAATGCGCTTAAAGGTAATTATAGTTAAGAACCTAATATTTGATAGATAACTTCGACAGAAGTTATCGATAGATGACTTCAATAGAAATCATCGATACTAATGTCTTAACACTCTGATCTTCAAATAATTATAATTTAACCACAGAGGACACAGAGAAACACAGAGCTTGTAACTGATTTTACCCTCTGTGTCCTCTGTGCTCTCTGTGGTTTATTGCTTATAACTTATTTAAATTTGCATTTTATTAGTCAATATTGTTTGGTTTTTGACTAACATATTATTGCCCGATTATTAGCCAGGGTTATTTTTTCAGTGTTGCGTTCTTCATGTGTGAGTCAAGGAGATAATCAAAGTCAATAACATCTGTCCATCCTGTTTCCTGGAAGATGCTCATGAAAAATACGCCGATGATCATCCGGTTATCCGCCTTGGTAATATCGTCAATGATCTTTTTGATTTCATTTACATCAGTGTTCATCTTTGGGATTGCAAGCCCGCCAAGCAGGACCACCATATCGGCTGCCGGGTCGGCTGGCTCACCCAGCTGCATGCCTTCGGGTGTGGATATGATGGATCTTGCTCTATCCACTGAAGTATTGGGTATGAAGACCAGTTTTTTTTCTGAACCACGGATCACAAAGGAGAGCAGTTCGGCAAAAGGAGTACAAAATCCTGGTGTACCGATAAATGTGATGCTGCCTGAATCTTTAGAAATATCCTTGAATGTGTTAAGTAGACCGCCTATACCTTTTGAAACATTTATTTCTTTAATTTATACCACCCCTGGTATTGTTATTGTTGCAAGTTAATGGGCCTGACCGGATTTGAACCGGTGACCGCCCGGTTATGAGCCGGGCGCTCTAACCTGACTAAGCTACAGGCCCCCCTATAAGCAAAAGACGCCGCCAACAGGGCTCGAACCTGTGACATCATGGTTAACAGCCATGCACTCTACCAACTGAGTTATGGCGGCATTCTGCAAATTGGTTTTTTGCGAACCGTTTTAATGACACTCTTTGATTTAAAGGTTTTGTTTATCTGAGGCATCCTCACTTTATTCCCATTTTTTTCAGTGCTGCCATGCTTTTCTTGATATATTCGCCGTTCCTGTGTTCCAGCACTTTTATGCCTCTGCTTTTCTTTAACAATTCATGTAAGCTGGAAAAATCAATATTCCCGCCACCGATCCACATATGTTCGTCCTTATCGCCGTGATTGTCATGCAAATGGAAATGCGCTATATCGTGTTTTACAAACTCATTGAGGGTTCCGGTGGTATTGGCATGACCTGTATCCAGTACAAGACCGGTTCCATCAAGATCGATATCCGGCTGCCTGAAAAGGAAGCACTCCCAGTTTGGCATATTTTCAATACATATCTGCACTCCGGTATCACCGGAAATGTCTGCAAACTCGCGAATGGAACGGTTAAGGGCCGCCCTTGCCACAGGCAGATCATATGAATAGGAAAAGTAACCGGGATGGACGACCAGCATCCCAGCATCTATCCTGGTGCACATATCTACCGCCTGGCGGACCAGTTCCAGACTTGCCTGGCGGATCGGCTCCCGGATGCTGGAGATGTATAGGTCAGTGGTGGGAGCATGGACTGAGTATTTGAGGTCATAAGAAAGAGGCGTCTGTGTATGACGGAAAATGTCGTGCAAACCCTCTGAGTATATCTCTGCGCACTTTGAGATGCTTTCAATATTTTCAAGTGCCGCAGACAACGGTAGGTCGTGGAACGCATAGGAGGATATACCGATCATGCAATCATTTTCATTTTCTAGGTAATTCTAATACTTTGTATATTTATTGGATGCGTTAGGCCCAAAAAGTTCACGGTATGTTGATTTTTAAATTTAAAAATTTTCGGTGATTTATAAAAACCGTGCCGCATGTTCGCGTCACGGTTTTCAAGTCAGGAGGATGAGTCCCGATGTCACATGGATTCAGATATTGATATACTATGTCATTTTGATAATAAACATTATCTAAATGGGTAAGATGGTTTTCAAAAATACGGTCGGTACATCGATTTCACTTTTGTGAATTATGGATTAGAAATAACTATTGGGTGCCATATGAATGGTTAGGGAGATATAACGGCTCCTGATATGTCCCCATTAAGTAAGCATTTCATTCCCTTTTATTAAGCATAATGGCAGTGACCAGCATTAATAACGCTACTATAGGTGTGGAAAGTCCGGGTATGAGGGCACCTTCTCCAAATTTAATGTCTTCCGTACTTCTGGGTGAAGGTGTATCTATGGGGGTGGCTGTTCTCGTTGGCGTAGGTGTTGATGTGGGTGTGGGTGTGGGTGTGGGTGTGGGTGTGGGTGTGTCGCTTAGTTCCCCGTACCTGAGACGGATATCTGAAAAGCGGCAAACACTCCCCTCTGTGCCCCTGAACACTAAATTCAGTTTCATTGAGACAATTAAAGTACTGGAAGAGTCACGGTATTCAAATTTTTCCCCTGATTTGAGCAGTTCCTCTTTCAGCATCCCGCCTTCATTCCATATCGATATAAAGGCCTGTCTGCCTAAATGGTCCACTCCTTCTACTATGATGTAATATCCTCCACCGATATTCCATGAACTTCCGCCCCTTATATCCTGGGAGCCTATGTTCTGGTAAGCTAATGCAGGAGAAATAGTGAACAATAATATGAACAGGATAGCAATGGATCTATTAATATTCATGTTTTTAGCCACTGGATTGTTTTTCAATAAATTAATTTTGCCTTATTGTTACTAATTACTATCAGGGCATATAAATAAAATTCCCATCTAAAATAGAAATATTTAAATTTCATGAATATAGGAGTACGCTTTGTGAGCGGGTAAAATAGTTTTTTTAACTAACCCCCACTCCCTATCCGCTCACACATTACTAATGTAACGGTAGGGAACTGTTACGACTTACTTTTAATATCACACTGTCACGAAAATGATCACTTATTCCGTATTTTTTAAGCCTACGGGAAAGTATTATTTTCCTATATGTTAAAAAAGCAGGAATAATATGAAACCAGAATGAAGCGGGGGAGGTGATCTTAGCTAAAAAACATAATTCTAAAAATCTTTTAGAAGCCTCGGGGGGGATTTGAACCCCCGACCTCGTCCTCTTTAGAGTCATGTGGTTTCCCGCAGGACATTACCAAGGACGCGCTATACCCCTAAGCCACCGAGGCACATGGTGCTTTTTTTAATATATAACTGGCGGGCCCGGGGGGATTCGAACCCCCGACATCCGGGTTAGAAGCCCGGCGCTATATCCTGGCTAAGCCACGAGCCCACAGGCGTTTAACCATAAGACCAGTGGACTTTCAAATAGTACTTTACCCATAAAAACTCTTTGGTGTAAAACAGTATTACGCCTGAATTACGTACCAGCTACCTTCCTTCCAGGTATGTAACCTCATCCGCTTCCACTACGAACGGTTTTTCTATATCGAACTCCAAAATTTTCCTGACCCTGCCTATGCCTTTTAATTCAAGTTGAAGTCTCGCAGAGAAAGTCTCACATTCCTCTAAAACCTCATTGGTCATATGCGTTATACGGTGCATGGCCACCTGCCTGTTTTTTATCCTGGCAACCAGGCCTAATGTTCCGGCTTTGACATCATGATAGCTGGTCCGTGTCAGGAAGACTAAATCCCCCACATCAGAACCATGTACTGAATAAAAATTATGAGGACTGCGAATCTCAATGGTTCTTATACGATCATCCTGCAATTCCTTTAGCACCTGGGATGATATTCCTGTAAGTATAATATATTTCATTGATACACTCCCCCCATCAACCATACATTGGGAATTCACGCCTGGGTTGTTCGCCTTCCTCACTGGTCTTAACCTGTTCGGCAAGTTTCTGTAGTTCGACTTCGATCTGTTCGGCCTGGTCCATCAGGTTTTCAGTGTCAATGGGAAGACCATAGATTATTTTCAATATACTGATCACAGAAGCCGCAGCCCTTGGGTCCGGATTGGGGCTATTGGTCTCACCCAACAAGCTTATGGCAGGGATATTGCGCATGACACATTCTGTCATCACACTACCAGAAATGCCGCTTATGGTCCCAACCTGGAATATTTCAACATGATCCTTTATCTTGTCGAGCATATCATGATTGGTCGCAGCACCAAATACCTTTTCCTCACTACTCATAGTGGCTATCCCGGCAATGGAAACAATCTCCTTTACATTTATTGATTGTGCCCAGTCTACGAGCACTTTGCTGACCTCATAGGATATAGTGGGATGGATCGGGATATCAGAAATGACAGTGAGAATGTTATGATCTTTACTCTGATAGATCCGTACAGGCATATTTATGATGCCATTAAACAAAACTGCTATGGGTGGGAAGTATTTTGATTCCATACTTCCAACATATTCCATATCGAGTTCATCTATCAAATGCTGGCTTGCAATATTCCCAACAAGTCCTATACCTGGAAAACCTTCTACTATAATCGGGTTCTCAAGTGATAGTGGTTTAGTAATGATCTTGACATTATCCCAAAATTTTGATTGTTCATCACCTGGCATATTTTCACCTTAATTAATTATTGGACGTTTTACTATAAACATAAATGCCCTATTTCTATTTAAGTTTCTATTTTAATTTGAGGACTTAAAAAGATTTTCAAACACTTGTGTTTTATGATAAAATGTTTAGGCTTGATATCGAGAATATTCTTCACAAATAGATAGCACACATAAAATTCATAGGTCATCTGAGTCAAGCCTATTTTTTCAAATGGAAAAGGAAATGGAACTAATTCCATTATTCATTGGTTAAGGAGTTTGACTGGCTCGATATGGATTGTTTTCCAAATAACGTATCCCCTTCAAATTAAATGGTAATTAATCATAGTGCTCTGAATTTTGAGACACAGATTACACTGATTGATAGTGGTTGTGAAAATCAGTGTAATTTGTGAAATCTATGTCTAAATTAATCTTGCATTTGACCATACTTTTTGAAGCTGATACCTTTTCACGCTTAAAAAAGTATATTTACCGATTCATTATCCCAAACTCGATTTGATCTCCCGCGCCAGCACCTCAAGCCTTCCCACAACATCCTGCCCGCTGGCTATAATATCCACAAAAGCCGAACCCACAATTACACCCTGGGCACCGCTCTTAATGATCTCGGCAGCTTGTGCGCCAGATGAAATACCAAAACCCACAGCCTTGGGCTTATTAGTCTTAACCCGATCCAGCACTTCCTTTGTAGAGCCTGCAACATCGTCCCTGGCACCCGTGACACCCAGCCTGGACACCAGATACAAAAACCCGGTGCCCCGCTTCAGGATATCCTCAAGCCTGTCGCCTGTGGTTGTGGGTGCTATCAAGAATATCAGGTCAACTCCATTTCCCTCGCAATACCTACCCAGTTCCCAGGATTCCTCAGGCGGCAGGTCAGGCACGATAATACCGGTAATGCCGGAATCTTTGCAGTCCTTTACGAACCTCTCAAGTCCCCGCTTGAAAATCAGGTTGTAGTAGGTCATCACAACAAGCGGTACATCCACATCCAGCCCCTTCACCATCTCAAAGTACCGGTCCGTGTTCATGCCCGCATCCAGTGCCCTCTCGATAGACGCCTGTATGGTAGGGCCGTCTGCTATAGGGTCAGAAAAAGGCAGTCCCAGCTCCACAATATCAGCACCGCCCCTTATTAGTGCATGCACGATTCCTGCTGTATCACCATCACCGGCGCACACATAAGCGATAAGTGCTCCATCACCCTTTATTTTCAGTTCATCGAACTTATCAGAGATCCTCATTACAGAGCCCCCTGCTCAAGCACAGTCTCAAGGTCCTTATCGCCACGCCCCGATAGATTGATCACAACGATCTCTCCAAGTTCACCCGAGCCGGCAGCCTTTGCCAGGTAGGCAAGGGCATGGGACGATTCCAGTGCCGGTATAATACCCTCCATCCGGCTCAGTTCGTGGAAGGCAGCCAGTGCCTCATCATCACTTGTGTTCGCAGGCCTGATCCTTCCAGTCTCGGCCAGGTATGCCAGTTCAGGACCCACACCGCTATAATCAAGCCCGGCCGAGATACTGTGGGATTCCAGTATCTGGCCGTAGGGGTCCTGCAGTATCTTGGTCCGTGCGCCGTGGAGCACGCCTTCCTCGCCCACACACAGGGATGCAGAGTGAAGAGCAGCCTTTTTGGTGGATTCCATACCACTGCCGCCCGCTTCCACAGCGAATAATTTTACCTCAGTATCTGAAATGAATGGATAGAAAGTGCCGATAGCATTACTGCCGCCGCCCGTACATGCGATAATGGAATCTGGCAAACGCCCCTCCTTCTCCATGATCTGTTGTTTGACCTCGTTGCCTATCACACTCTGGAAGTCCCGCACAATAGTTGGATAAGGATGGGGACCAACCACTGAACCGATAAGGTAATGGGTATTTTCCACATTACTGACCCAGTCCCGCAGCGCCTCATTGATGGCATCCTTCAGGGTCTGGCTGCCAGAAGTTACGGGAATAACCTTTGTTCCCATAAGTTCCATGCGGTACACGTTCATACGCTGGCGTTGCATATCCTTGGTACCCATATAGACCTCTGTGGCAATCCCCAGGTTTGCGCCTGCCATGGCGGTAGCAGTACCGTGCTGGCCCGCCCCGGTCTCTGCGATGAGGCGGCGCTTGCCCATGTACTTTGCCAGCAGCGCCTGGCCCAGTGTATTGTTCAATTTATGGGCGCCTCCGTGTACCAGGTCTTCACGCTTAAGATATACTTTGATCCCGTACTTTTCACTCAGGCGCCGGGCATGGTATAGAGGGGTGGGGCGGCCTGCAAAATCCTGTAGGTAATAGTCCAGTTCCTGCTTGAATTCGGGGTCGTCCCTGAACCGTTCATATCCTTGTTCCAGTTCCTTTACCGCAGGCATGAGCACCTCGGGTACGAACTGTCCGCCGAACCGACCGAACTTGCCTTTTTGTTTTGTGTTCATGAAGTTATCCTCTGTAGGTTATCAGTTTAATATCCATTTCAAAAAATATGGTAATATCATCTGTATGAATCATTGTGTGAATCATTATTTGTATTATCTGCCACAGAGAGCACAGAGAACACAGAGAGGAAATACTCTGTGACCTCTGTGTTCTCTGTGGCTATCATTTTTATCCTCTGATTTGAAGTAGATACTCAATTTGATATGTTTGATGTTCGTGAGTCATATAATGCTGGCTTCAACCAATAATTTGGTGTTTTCGTAGATGTCACCTTTCATAATGGACGTGCCTACCAATACGGCATCGGCACCTGCCCGTACTACCCGGACGGCGTCCTGTGGAGTTAGTATACCGCTCTCGCTTATTATTGTCGTGTTTGGGCTGTGCTCCCTGATAATAGAGGCCAGTTCTTCGGTGGTGGCCAGGTCGATCTCCATAGTCTTGAGGTTTCGGTTATTGATGCCTATAATGTCTGCATCAGTCTCCAGTGCTGCCATAAGTTCTGCGTGATCATGCACTTCCACCAGCGTCTGGAGTCCCCTGTCCTTTGCAAGTGCGATGAATCCGGGCAGCCTGTCGCCTAATATTCCAGCTATCAGCAGTATCAGGTCGCTTTCTACCTCATAGAGCTGTCGTTTGTCTATTATAAAGTCCTTCCTCAATACCGGGATGCTTACTGCCTGCCTGACATGTTCCAGATTCTCCAGGCTGCCGTGGAAATAATCCGGCTCTGTAAGTACGGAAATGGCACAAGCGCCGGCCTTTTCCATTCTACTGGCTATCTGTGCGGCATCGGCAGGGGTCACCTCCCTGTTCTGGGTGGTGGGAGATGCGGGTTTGACCTCTGCTATCACAGGTATGTATTGCGAATCCTTCGCATATTTTATGGATCTGGCAAGGCTCCTTGTGCTTATTGCCTGTGCTGTGCCTATATCTGCCAGTTTATTGACACGGTTTTCGGTTGCTGAAATGATATCTTCTATTATTCTGTTCATGTAGCTGACCTTAATAATGTATATATTTATTCAATGATGTACAATATTGTACATTATATATAATACTTATGCAGGATTCGTATTGGAAGGGGATATGAAAAATATATCCTACAGGCTGTACCAAAACACCTATAAATTAACAAATTTTCGCATTTGCATATAATATTTCACATAAGTTTTGATCTCATTCGTTATACCCCGCAGCTCTGCTACGATTGGGTGTGCCGGCGGCGTGCCTTGAAGCATAAAAGAGAAAGATAAATAAACAGGACATTGGAGGTAAAAAAAAAAATCATGTCCCACTGCGGGTTAAAATCCCCCCATCTGGGTCTGCTCCCGGATGAAGAGAACGGGAAGTGCGGTATTGCGAAATACGGTGCGGAGTTCCCTAGTATCGGCAACCACAGCCCGAAGCGCAAGCGAACGCAAGGTGGCCTTGGCGATTGGCGACATTCCCGTCGCAAATGGAAGCTTGAGCAGAATATAATCGCTGGGGTGGTTATCGTTGGGATGGTTGCGAATGCTCTTTTCTGTGACCGAGGGAGGTCTTATGCTGTCCTGCTCGAAGTTGAATTTACATCCTACACGTTTCAGGATAAATGAACTCAAAGGAAGGAGAACAGGTAGGCGAGGTATAACCTAATGGGAAAGCCAGACCAATGCAGCATAAGAATTCGGACGAACTCATAGTAGCGATGATGGTTGAGCCGATGATATACCGAACCTGTGCCGCAGGGTGCAGGGGGCGACGGTATGAGGAGAAAACTTGACTTAACGAAAATCCTTCCTACGGTCGGATTTTCTATGCCTTCATTCCTTTGGAATGTCGGTAGCGAAGGGGTTCTAGCTTTGGATAGAGTCGAAAGATTCAGCACGATAACATCAATCAGATAAACAAAAAAAAAAATGCCAGAAAAGTACTTTATCGAAAAACTAAGTAGACAAAAACGCTATCTGGATAAATGAAATGAAGATGAAGATGGTGGAACAACTGCTGAAGACCCAAAACCGATGGAGAAAGTAATGAAAAAGTGGAATCAACGCTACCATGACAAATTCAAGAAACATTCCCTGATCAATCAGGTCTGGGGTGAAAAGAACCTTGAAAATGCATGGAAGCGTGTGAGAGCGAACAAAGGAAGTGCAGGAATCGACCGGGTAACAATCCCAGTATTCCAGCAAAACCTACCGCAGAATCTAGCAGAAATACAGAGACTGCTCAAAGAGAAACGCTATGTTCCTGAACCTGTGAAACGAGTTCTCATCCCAAAAGATAACGGGAAGATGAGACCTCTTGGAATACCAACAGTAAGGGACAGAGTAGTTCAGCAGGCACTAAAGAACGTCCTTGAACCGATATTTGAAGGGATATTCATTGCCCAGAGTCATGGGTACAGACCCAATACCGGTGCACACGAGGCAGTCAGGAAAGCGGAAGCATACCTTGAGGCAGGCTACCACTGGGTAGTGGATGCCGATATCAAGGGTTTCTTCGACCACGTTGACCACCAGCTACTGATGGATCTGGTCTGTGAAAAGGTCAGCGATGGCAGGGTTCTTTCCCTGATAGAATCGTTCCTTACCAGCGGAGTAATGAATGAAGGTATATTTGAGGCCAGTACAGAAGGCACTCCACAGGGTGGGAATCTTAGTCCCCTCCTGGCTAATGTCTATTTGAATCATTTTGATAGACGTATGGGAGAGCTTGGATACCTGATTCTCAGATATGCCGATGATATTCTTATTTTCTGCAAGTACGAATGGGAAGCAGAAGACGCTCTCAAACGTGCAGGGGAGATTCTGGAAGGTGAATTGAAACTCAAGCTCAGTCCTGAAAAGACGAAGATTGTGCACGCACGGAAGAAAGGTGTGGAGTATCTCGGCTTTCATTTCAACGGTCGCTGGAGGCGGCCGAAGGATAAAGCGGTGAAGAAGTTCAAGGCAGAGATTAAGCACAGGACAAGAAGAAAGCAGCCTAAGAACCTTGAAATGGTGATAGCTTCCATTAACCCGGTTATTCGGGGATGGGGGAATTATTTCAAGGAAGGTACTGTGAAGAAGCGGTTTGAAGAACTGGACGGATATGTCAGAGCTCGATTACGGAGTTTTCGGGCGAAGAAACGTACCTGGAAGGTTATTCTATACACGCTCCCGAAACCCGAACTTGAGAGAATGGGTCTTGTTTCACTTAGTTCATTACTCAAATAGTCCATCTCCTGCAATGGGATAGTCCAAACGAAAGCCGCTTACGGGAAATCTGTACGAGCGGTTTGATGAGGAGGGGGAGGCCGTAAGGCCTCTTCTTTACTCTACCAACGTTTGACTTGATGGAAAAATCTAAATCAAAGGATTTCAAACGATCTCGAGAATTTTAATCCCTACCAAAATGAGAGAAGCTCTGTGCCTGAAAGAATCCACAGCAGTATACATGGAAGACAGGGACAACGAGCTTATCATACGCCCAATGCATACCAAAACTCCTGATGCTGTAAAGAAAATCTCTGAGATGAACCTCCCGGTAAAAGATTGGGAGACCATGGAACAGGAGATAGAATCAAGTGCTGTCAATGGATGAATATTTCATTGACACAAATATCTTCATGTATGCTGCCGGCAAACCCCGTGAATTCAAAGAGCCCTGTGTTGACATCCTGTCCAGAATCCAGTCAGGAGAATTGAACGCAGCCATTGATACAGAAGTCTTCCAGGAAATTTTATACAGATACCACCACATCAATCTTCCAGACAAGGGGGCAGACCTGGCACGGAACATGACGGATCTGGGACTTAATGTACTGCCTGTCACAAAAAAGGATGTCGAGATATCGCTGTACTTTTACCAACAATACATGACTTTCGGCTCAGAAACGGGTTAAATTAGAGAACTTTTAAATATAGTAACTTCCTTTATTAATTCATGACTGAAATAAATCATGAGATTTTTTAATTTGTTCTGGAAATGCTAGGGCCGCATATATAGTTTGCGAAATACATAAGTAGTAATAAGTAGTAATCAGAAAATAATAAAAAGTCTCAGATTTGAATGGGCGCAGGTATAATTTCAAACTTCTCTAATTTAAAGCGTTACTATATACCCATATAGCCGAAACTCATGCAATACCGGGATAAGGGTGTGTTACCAAGGGACATCATCCATGCTGTCACAATGGTACAAAATGGACTTGAGACAATCGTAAGCGTGGATAAGCATTTTGATATTATCGAAGAAGTACAACGAATAGTTCCATCTGATTTAATCTAATGAATTTCCTCCACCCATACATACACCTTTGTTTCCCAACCCGTTCGAAAAACACTTATATCAATCAGATGAAATGTATAATTAAGGAGAAGTAATCATGTCCATCGAATTTTCTCTCTATGAACCCATCTTCGTCACTATGAATTTAAACCGCTATCAGTGGACCGTACCATTTTTAAAATCTGTTCCACACATTCTTGACCCCGATCGATTTCAAGTAATTGTTCATTCCAAAATATTTGCAATTGAATGCATCCATAATGTTTTTTTGCGTATTCGTCATGGTCGTAATTTTCAATTTCACCTTTCTCCAATGATTTGTTCTATATGTTATAACAATTATATAATGTTCACGGTTTGGAATTCTGTTCTACATCTGGAAAAGTTAAGGAAGTATTATTTTGGTGAAAATCGAGAGGAGTGGACGTTAGAAAAGATTATTTATGGATGAAAACTGTGAATTCTGGTGTGATACTGGAGAACATGGGCTATGAAAAAAAGCTAATTAATGAAATTAAAGAGACACCACAAGAATATCTACCGAATCTACTTGAGATTGTGAGGTTATTTCGTGAGAGTGTAGTGTTAAAGCCAGCAGAAGTCAGCTTCTACCAGGGTTGGAAAGAAGCGAAAGCAGGTGATACACGACCGGTGTCTGAATTATGGGATGACATTGATGCCGAATGAATCATCCGAACCAGTGCAAGTTGAGTTCACTCCAGAATTTAAACGTAATCTATAGGCGCTTTTTAAAAAATATCGACATATTCGCTCTGACGTCCAGCCAGTGATTGACCAACTTCAAGCAGGTGAGGTTATGGGGGACCAAGTGTCTGGAACGCACTATACTATATTCAAGGTACGGATTAGGAATAGTGATATCCAGAAAGGGAAACGTTCTGGTTATCGCCTGATCTATCATGTCAAGACATCTAAGAATATAATTCTTGTGACAATTTATTCCAAGTTGAATCAAGCAGACATCTCAGCCGAGCAGATCAGACGTACTCTAATCGGGTTTGATAGGTACAATGCATAACTGTGTGAATATTTACTCCTGGACGAAGAGAAGGGAGAAGGTTAATTGTAGAAAAAGCCCGCCGCTATCTGGCTGAAGGACAGTTCCCGCCCGGTCCTAAGATACAGGCGGCTGTGGAGTTCGTGGAGCAGGGCGGAGAGCGGGCGGTCGTGTGCAGGCTCGAGGGTGTGGTGGAAGCGCTGGATGGGAGGGGCGGGACAGTGGTTGGGAAATATATCTCGGAACACAACACATACGAGCATAACAGGAAATAATCCTGAAAAATCGGTATAATTCGGCCCTGTAAATTTGTACAGGGTATACCTGCCGTAAAAATAAGTATAATAAAATCACTGGTAAATGGGGCAGTGTCATACCACTATTTAGTTGGTTCGACTTACGCCTACCAAAAATTGCTCTGCAACATCGTATAAAAAATGTTAACCAAAATCGTTATCTCACATCATGAAAACATTACTTGTATGAGAACAGTAGGTGATAGCAATGGATTTACAGGAAATCATGGCTGATATCCACGCAATCAATGAAGATTTAGAGGCATATGAACGTAAGTATGGAGTACTTTCGGAGACGTTCTACGAATCGTACATTAGTGGCGAAGAGCCAAAAGATGATGTATGGGTGCTGGATTGGGCTGATTGGGCTGGGGCATACAAACTTTTGCTCCGTCGCCGGGAACAATATCGCCATACCATCCAAATCTTACGAGAAGAATCACAAACACTAATCGATATCATTGAAAGAACGGTCCGCCATGAATCCATTTCAGTCGCTTAGTGACTACGAAGAATTTGTTTATACCCTTGTGCAACGATTCCCTGATGTTCTAGGGTCTACCTTAATCGTTGTGCGGCGGGGTAAACGGATGGCCACATTGCAAGGTGAGATCACTTTTTTACAAGGGTATCGGATTACCCTCAAAGAACGCTTGTCGTTTGACGAAGGATCAGTTGTGATTGAAGATTATGGGTATGAGTTGTGGTGTAAGGAAATAAAAATATCCTGGTATGACGCACAACCACATCCTGACGACCCTGCCCTTGCAAGTACCTATCCTCACCACAAGCACATATCACCTGATATTAAACATCACCGAATCCCTGCATCCAATATGAGCTTCAATCATCCAAATTTGCCACATCTTATTCAAGAAATCGAAAAGTTGCTAAATGGATAACCATTTTTCTTTGCAACTTTCGCAGATGCAGCGCAGTGGGAGACCATGCGCACAGGACTGTAGAATAACTGACAGACGGGCAGTTCCCGCCCGGTCCTAAGGTACAGGCTGCAATGGAGTTCGTGGAGTAGTGAGGGGAGCGGGCGGGACTGTGGTTGGGAAGTAAGTTAAAAACCAAACATTAAAACATTTTTCGACACACGATTTAGTAATTGCTACACCCCAGGTCGTTCCAAAACTAAAAGCATGTGTATAAATTAAATGGTAATTGATTATATTGCTCTAAATTTGAGACATAGATTACACTGATTACACAGATTGATAGTAGTTGTGAAAATCAGTGTCTACATTAATCCTGCATTTGACCATACTTTTTGAAGTTGATACATATTTTTCATATTGCTGCGACAAATGCGGCCTGCCGCAAATTCAGAGCCACAACCTGGAAAATATGAGCAGGCTAACAAATATCAAGATTAATGAAATATAGACCTTCAGGTGATCAGCATTTACATCCTTTATGACACTGGGTCCTATCTGCCCCCCAACAACCACTGACGGAATTACGAATACCAAAACACTTGACAATGTATCGCTGTTCTCCATCAGTACGCTCACAAAATCATGGTTCATCCTGGTCATGGCAGCCACAACATTTACGATAAAAATGATAACAACAGCCGAACCTATCACTTCAGATGAATGACTTACTTTTTCATGATTCCACATACCCGGCACTATCAACTTACCCAGGCCCGTGGCAATTAACCCCTTCAAGAACCCGGCTGCAAAACCCAGGCCCCAGAATATCTTATTATGTTTGACCGGAGCTTTCGGGGATGAGATGCTGGATTTTAGCAGGAAGTTCCCGTATATAAAAATGAAGGAACCAAAAATAAATACCAGGACTTCGCCATTGACATAAAAGGTCAGCAGGGAGCCGATAACAGCGCCCGGTATTGTGGGGATGAGGTATTGCCTGACCAAGTACCAGTTCACGGTCCCCTGATGGATGTTCCTCACCACTCCGCTACCGAACCCAAATATCATAGTAATAAGTGCCAGCCAGAAAGTGAGAAGCGGGTCCAGTTTAACACAGATCAGGTACACCGGTATCCAGAAATTGGCACCTGAAATGCCGGCAGACATTGCAAGGGTGGCAATGACCAATCCTACCGGGAAGAGATACCAGTACGTGAGGTCAATATTCATAGGAAATCCTTTTATTATTTGCGTATAGTAAATTAAAAACGCATTTCGATATCGTTAGAGGTAATTTTCTTAAATTTAATCAAATCTTTTGACAGGATTTACAGGATATACAGGATTGGATCGTATCCTGTTAATCTTGTAAATCCTGTCTGAAATTTCCATTTTCTTGATGGATTAATCGGTATTATTGATGTTATCACTATTTCGATTCAGAAATCGGTCAGCGAACGCTGGGGCTGGTCCTGACACTTGCCCTGACCTTGACCCTGGCCCCGGTCCTCTGCCTCAAAGGAGGGGGCAGGTCCATCCTCCACTTCCACAGTGCCGTACTGTCCTCCGCCGCCCGGAATTATTCGAACCCTGCCTTCGCGGAACATCCTGACAGCATGTATCACTGTCGGGTCTACTCCTTTAATGCTATCAAGTTGTGCATCCAGCAGCACTGTCACTTCGCTGCCGAACTCATCCACCAGCCGTTCCCATTCAGCCTTGACCTTTTTGGTAGTGGTGCTTTTAGTACCCAGTGCCATCATGATTATCTCGGACAGCGGTACCAGGTGCAGGTAGGGCGGCCTGTGGTCAGGATGCCCGGTAATGTCCGCAAGTTCCTCTATCCTGTCCACCACTCCCCGCTTTATGCGACCGCCGCATGTGCAGCGCCACTGTTTCATTACGCATTCCCTTAGTGTGAAATGTTTGAAGCATCGTATGCATGCCGATTCGTGGTACTTCCCTTCCTGGGGGAACAGTCCAACATTCATGACCGGCCCCCGTCCATCCTGTCTTAATATAGCCTTTTCCAGTTCATCGAACGTGATATCTTCCATCCGGAACCTGTTGAACTCCCGGGCCAGTTTGTTAGGCCAGGGGCTGTGGGCATCACTGTTAGTTAAAAATGTAAGTCTGTGCAGCTCACTGATGCGGTCTGCCAGGTCGGTATCAGCGCTCAGGCCCAGTTCCACGAAGCTGATATACTGTGCCATATCCCCATAGCAGCTTTCCAGGCTGTCGTGGTAGGCATACATAGCAGTCCAGGGTGTGAACGCATGGGCCGGGCCGATCATGGCACCCACATCCCTGGCAAGTTCAGCGATCTCCACGCCGCTTAAGTTCACGTTAGGCCGGCCATCGGTGTCGATATTGACAGACGTGGGCTCGACAGCCTCGCGCAGTTCTTCGGCCTTGGATACGTCAGGCAGGATGAGCAGGTGGTGCACCCTGTTGGTATCTTCCAGTTCCACAGTAAGCACGAACCTTGCACTGCCCATGCCGTAAATGCCGTCGGAGACCTCAGGCATGGTCTTGATTTCATCCAGCCATTTGCAGTGCAGGCAGTCCCCTGTACCCACAAGCTGGATGCCCTTCCTGACAGATTCCACTGCAAGCGTGGGAATGTCCATTCGGCTTGAGGTGGCCATGCTGTACTTTGAATGAATGTGAAGATCAGCGTTGATAAGAGCCATATGACATGGATTGGAATGATATATTATCGCTTTTGCGATTTCAATTGATGCCAAGTTTTTCCATTGCCAGCAGGGCGGCCTTCTCACCTGATAGCAGCATACCGCCAAATACAGGTCCCATACGCGGTGAACCAGCCACGGCATTGGCAGCCATTCCAGTGGCTATTAGCCCTGGGTAGACCTCTTTGGTGTTATCCATGATGATGCGCTCACCCATATCCGCCCACATGGGCTTCTCGCCGATCACGTTCAGTGCCCCAGGTATTTTCCTGGCCACTGTACTACAGACCTCGGCGTCGTGCCCTGTACCGTCTATAACCACCTTTGCCCTTATGGTCATTGGATCTACATGCAGTTTTTGCAGGCCCACTGCGGTCCAGTTTATTACCAGCCCGGTCACGGCATCACCCTCCCTGATCATCACATCCTCCACGCTTACAAGATTGAATATCTTAGCCCCTGCGGCCACGGCCTCTGCGCCCAGCCTGCACACGCATTCAATAGAGTCTGCCACATAATAGCCGGGCCTGTATTCGGTATAATTGACTCCGAAATCGTCCAGTATGCGCCTGGCCTCTTCCTGCACAACTATCCTGGGCATCATCATGCCTCCACCCCACATGCCGCCGCCTATCGCAAGTTTTCGCTCAAAGAGCACGGTCCTTACACCTGATTCGGCCAGTACCTTTGCAGCCACCAGATTGGCCGGCCCCCCTCCAACCAGCGCTACATCAGTGTCAGTGCAATCCAGAAAATCAGATGTAAATTCTTCCATAATGGCTCGAGTTATTGTTATTTCATCCAGTTCCATAATCCTACCAGCTATTGATTTCGATACCATTTGATAATCGGTTATCAACTTATAATTAACTAAAGTTCCACAGGAAATGTGCCGATAGCACCATAAATTGATATTTGTTATCAGAAATGGTAATAAATAAACAGGGCAGTTGTATACGAAAAAATATACTGGTTGATTATAGTTTAGCATTTGTTATCAATATTGATAACAAATGCTCAATCATGATATTCAAACCTAGTTCAAAAAATCATTATATGCTCAGGATTGAAATTGGTTTTCTATCGATGGGGTAATCATATGTCTGAAATTATTGTATACACAACTAAAATATGTCCAAATTGCAAAACACTCAAACAAATATTAAAAGAATCAGGTATCGTATATGCTGAAACCGATATGACCACTCCGGCAGCATTGACGGAACTGGCCATGAATAATGTATTTACTATGTCTGCACCAGTACTCAAGGTACAGGACAATTTCTACACTGTTAACGAGATAATGGATGGAGATTCCGTAGACCGCCAGAAAGTGGAGAGTCTTGTAAATTTATAATTTATTTATGGAGGCCAGGTTAAAATGCAAGAAACATATGCGGGTCAAAAAATATCTTCAACAATACCTGTAGGCGAGATGATGATAAAACAAAACGAACATGGGATTGAACAGGTACAGCAAACCCTTACAGGTGAAGAGATCTCCACGCTGCCAAAGGTCAGGACCACTGACGGTTACCTTATGGAGTGGGACAGGAACACCATTGTAGCACAACTGATGAAAGAGACCGTACTCAGTGAGAAGTTCTATGACAAGCCAGCCATTACTGAAGAAACAGCAAAGGAGATTGCCAGGGAAACAGAGGTCAGGATACGCAAGATGGGTGTAAGTTTCCTGTCAGGTCCACTGGTAAGGGAACTGGTCAATATTGTATTACTGGAAAACGGGCATCCTGAATGGCGTAACATCTCCACCAGGGTGGGTACCCCGGTATATGACGCTTATGAGATAGATATCGGCTCAGGGTTCGAGGCCAAGGATAATGCTAATCTACAGGAGAACGCCGAAACCTCGCACAAGAAAAAGGCAGACAAGATATCCAAGGAGCAGTACCTGCTGTTGCTGCCGCCTGACCTTGCCGACAGCCACCTGAACGGTGATATCCACATCCACGACCTGGAATACCTGGGTACCAGGGCGTTCTGCCAGGATTGGGACCTGAGGTATTTCTTCTACTATGGTTTAATGCCTGACGGATCAGGTACCAAGGCCAGTGTGGCAGGTCCGGCCATGAAAGCTGAGGTGGCTATCCTGCATGCTGTGAAAGCACTGGGCAGTGCCCAGACCAATTTCGCAGGCGGGCAGGGATTCTATAATTTCCTTACATTCATTGCACCTTATTTCGAGGGGATGGCGTACGATGAGATCGAACAGCTAATGCAGATGTTCGTCTACGAGATGACCCAGATGATGGTGGCCAGAGGAGGCCAGCTGGTATTCTCGTCCGTACAGCTCTCGCCAGGGATTCCAAAGCTCTGGAGGGATAAGCCAGTGGTCTATAGGGGGCGTGTGTGGGATGGTGATATGGCACCCCAGAGGACTTATGGCGAATTCGAGCGCGAGGTCAGGCTATCCTATGAGGCATTGATGAATGTGATGCTAAAAGGTGATTACTGGGGCAAACCTTTCAATTTCCCAAAGCCTGAGATCAGTATTGAACCTGATTTTATGGAAGAGGATGAGGAGTTCAACAGGAAGCATCCTGAACTGCTGACCTATGATGAACTGTACACCATGTCGTTCGAACTGGCTGCTAAGTTCGGTGTGCCGTATTTCGATAACCAGTTGCCACCGTACAGGGGTGCAGGTGAGGGGATTTCATGTTACCAGTGTTGTGCTTACAATTTCTCAACCACGGCAGAGAAGGATTCCTTCTTTGATGACAAGATGGTCTTCAAGGATGGTCTGCACTTTTCAATGGGTGCTTGGCAGGTCGTCTCCCTTAACTGCCCCAGGGCTGCATATGAGGCAAGTGGGGACGACCACCTCCTGTTCAGCCACCTGAAGAAGATGATGGACAAGGCAATTGAGCTGTTCAGTATCAAGCGGTTCTGGATGGATCATATTGTTGCAAGCGGCAGGATGCCTTTTGCTACCCAGCAACCCAAGGACCCGGTGACAGGGAAGAAAGGTACGATTGCTGTGGACCTTAGTGGCTTGGTATATACCATAGGCGTGGCAGGTATTAACGAGATGGTACAGCATCATACCGGATACCAGATGCATGAGAGCGATATTGCCAAGCAGATTGCTATCAGGGCTATGTTCGAGATGGATATATATGCCAAGGAACTGTCTGAACTCCACGGTATCGAGATCGCACTTGCAAGGACACCGGCCGAGACTACGTGCCAGCGTTTTGCTGTGTCTGATCTGTTGCATGCTGAGTACAGGGAATATGCTTCTGAAGTGATCAAGGGTGATGTGGAGACTGCAATAGCCGATCTTGGTAAAACACGTGACCTGCCTATTTATTATACCAACGGCACCCATGTGCCACCCGGTGCTGATATATCCCTACCTGAAAGAATTGGTCTGGAACATGTCTTCTTCCCTATTGTGGATGGCGGGAATATCCTGCATATCTTTATGGGGGAGGGACATCCGGATGCCAGGGGTCTTAAGGAGTTCGCTATGAACCTGGCAAAGAATACCCAGGTCGGGTATTTTGCCTTTACTAAGGATATGACGGTGTGCATGAATGATTTCCATGTGGCAGGCGGGATGCTGGATGAGTGTCCGAACTGTGGCTCTGAGAATGTGGAGCACCTGTCCAGGGTTACTGGGTATATACAGGCTGTGGACGGGTGGAACAATGGTAAGAAGCAGGAGCTTGAGGATAGGAGGAGGTATGGTGCCACTGAGATGGCATGATTTACGATTGGATAGTCTATGAAGGGGATGGATATGGTGAGAAGGGGGGTAAGTGCTCCCATTCTTCCATACCCATTTACCCGAAGCATGTGGGGTGTTGTGTGCCAGATTTCAATTCGATTTTACAATTAAAATCCTTTAATGATACGGATCATAATTGAATTCGAGTTCGTCAACCAGTCCCGGACTAAATCCCAGATTAACGAACATCTCTTTTAAAACTGCCTTATATTCGCTCTCTGGAATTTCTTTTTCTATTTCCTTGAGTTTAACAGTAATGCTAACAGTCCCGTTATCATCTATATTGAGACGATAGGTATGATCTCCATTGATTTTGGTAACAGTGATCAATGGCAGAATATAATCTATAGAACCTATCTTTTCAGTACCATTGAAGAAATCCTCACTACAAGACCCTGGATAGTTGAAATACAGGCTGGAATTTGTACTTTCATCTTCAAGGTAATCATATATTGAGTTAATATCCGATTTTTCACTTATCCAGACTTTGGCATTGCCGAATTTTGACTCTATTGTGTCGCCATTTTCTATCCAGACCATTACTGGCTCATTAGTTTGTCCGTTTTCCAATTTCAGATCGTTTTTCAATGAAGCCACATAGTTCCCTGCATCCTGCCTGTTCATGTCAAAAGAAATCATAAGCATCTCAGTGACCCAATCGTCAGGAACTTTTTGGCCGAGTGGAATATCATTCGAACCGCGAAATGTTAATGTGGCAGAGTTTTCCCTTTGCGGCACTTCATTGAGTGATAATACAAGCCCGATATCATTGTAGAAATAATGCACAGTAGCTATCTTATAGTCATTTCCAATCTTTTCATTCAATCCTTCAATAGGAAATTCCGGTTGTAGGCCACCTAAATAGGTAACCTTATGTTCAACAGAATATCCTGCATTATTTGCTTTTTTGATAATGTCATCCAGGTCAATTTTCCCCAAATTCAGGGAATCACAGCTGTAAGAAGCACCATATGGAATTTCAATACAGCCGCTGGTTGCTCCCAAAGCCAACAGGAACGATCCTATTATGAATATGCTCATTATTTTTTGGTTCATATTTGTATTCCTCTTAACAATTAATCCAGTCATTCCACTTTTCTATTTTGCAAAACTCCATAAACAAGTAACAACAAGCCGGTTACAATAATTACAGGTATGGTCATAAACAACAACAATCGCATCACTGCCGACGCCTCCCAACCAAACCCACCCACACCAGCAAGCCCATAACCGCCACTGCTGCACCAAAACCCGGAATATCCGGAGTCCGTACCGGTTCTCCATCAGTTAGTACATTCCCATCTTCAGATGTATTTTCCAACGAGTGTACCCTATCATCACCGGCCCCCCCAAAGGTCTGATCCCATCTCTCATCAAGAGGTGCCGATTGTTGGACTGTGATTACCTGGGTGATTGAATCCATCTTGCCTTCATCATCTGTCACTGTTAAAACCACGCTATAATTATCGCCCTCATCATAAGAATGCGTAACTGTCCTTTGAGTGGTGTTCACGTAACTTCCGTCGCCCAAGTCCCACTGGTAATAGGTTATGTTCCCATACGGGTCATAGCTCGCAGATGCATCAAAAGTTATGGTCTGGTTTGCGCCTGGATATCCAGGGTCGTATGTGAATTGTGCCGAAGGGGCTGGTCGTTCTGCCATTAACTTTACCAACAGGAGTTTTGAGTCCTTAGTCCCTACAAGTATGTAACTACCATTCCCTGTCTGCAAAACAGAGTTCAATTTATCCCCTTCTATTCTTATTTCCCACTGCTCGTTTCCATTTGAATCGGTTTTTATTAACGTCTTTTTAACCAGGTGGGTTTTGGAAGGGGCATAAAAATCACCTTTAATGATGTAACCGCCATCAGGTGTCTGCTGAAAAGAGTCCAAACCATGGCCTTTAAATGTCCGGTCCCATTGCATATTTCCATCTGTATTGGTTTTTATGAACAAGAAATCATCAAATGAAAAAGATAAAGTCTTTCCTCCAACAATAAATCCCATGTCCGGGGTCTGGAAGACAGAAAGAAATAATTCATGATTTGCTCCTCCGAAGATCTTTATCCACTTCTCATTTCCGTTTGAATCGGTTCTAAGAAGAAAAAAATCTGTGTGATTAACACCATGCGGCCATGTTCCTCCTGTTATAATAAAACCATTATCAGTTGTCTGCCTGATGAATGTTGCTGAATAAGCTTCAGTTGCATCATAGGTTTTATTCCATTGCTCATTTCCTTCACTGTCAGTTTTCACAAGCCAGCAATTAGAGGAATTAGCACCGTATGAATTAGTATACCCAGCAATAATATAGCCGCCAGGGACCTGACTGACTGAGTATGCTTTATCCCGCCCGATTCCTCCGATGGTGTTATCCCATTGCATATTCCCGTTCGAGTCGACTTTCACAAACCAGATATCGAAAGAACCGGCACCGTACGAATTAGTATTTCCTATGAGAACATAACCGCTATCATCGGTCTGCTGAACAAAACCCAATTTATCTTCACCGGTTCCTCCCAGGGTCAGGTTCCACTGCTCCTGTCCCTGCGGACTCATCTTTATCAGCCAGACATCATCGGTACAGTTATCCCTGCAGGCACTAGTGCTTCCTGCAATTAAATAACCACCATCCAGGGTCTGCAGGACAGATTTGACACAATCATAAGTAAATGTCCTTCCAAATGTTCTATTCCATTGATCTGACCCCGTTGGACCGGTCTTTAACAGATTGATATCAGAGTTCCTCCCTACATTTGATCTCGTATTTCCGGCAATTATGTAACCGGAGTCTGCTGTTTGCTGTAAACTCTCAACACTGGTTATGCCGCTTATTTCATAGGTCCGGTTCCATTCCTCAGCAGGTGGAGAAGCCATTGCATATCCTGTGCCTGTAAGTACCAGGACTGTCAGCATGACTGCTAAGATCAATATTAATTCCTTTAGTGCCATTTTATCCACCACCCCTACACAATCTGATTTTTGAAAAAAGTGTTATTAACACTAAAAATACTGCCCCTACAAATTCAAAACCGGGTATAGATTTGCCAGGTGGTGATGGGATGTCATCTGTGCGATTAATATCAGATGTTTGAACCTCTGATTGTGCAGTATCGACCTCCATGCCTGCAACCTTTACCAGCCAGAGATCACTGCCGCCTGCTCCGTATGATTCTGTAATTCCTGCAATTATGTATCCACCATCCGATGTCTGCTCGACAAACCCGGCCTCATCATTCTTCAGTCCCCCAAATGTCGTGCTCCACTCCAGGTTGCCGTTGGCATCTGTTTTGAAGAGCCAGGCATCATCATCATCGTAAAGGATCTGTCCCTTTAATTCAGAATTCTTAGCTGTGTCGATCTTACCTGCCAGAACATATCCGCCATCCAGGCTTTCCCAGATTGAAGAAATCCTGGCAATTAAGCCTGGCCCGATCGTCCTGTTCCATTGCTCACTGCCATTTGCATCGGTTTTGACCAGACATGCACAATAGCCAGTCTCAGACGAGCCTTTGCTGCCTGCAAGTAGATAACCACCACCAAGGGTCTGCTCAATAGAATACACCGTATCAAAAAAATCCGACCCGAATGTCCTGTTCCACTCTTGTTTACCGTTTACATCGGTCTTGATGACCCATGCATCAGTACTGCCTGCACCATACAGGTCGGTCCCGCTTGTAAGTATATAGCCGCCATCCGGGTTCTGCCAAACAGAGCAGGCATTGTAAGGTTTAGGTACCGCGAATGTTTCATTCCACTGCTCACTACCATTTTCATCGGTCTTGATGAGCCATGCCGAATGAGAGCCAGTAAGGATATATCCGCCATCATGGGTCTGGCGGACAGACATGACATAGTCATTGCCTCTTGCTCCCATGGTCTTGTGCCATACTATATTTCCATTGGAATCTGTTTTCACCAACATGGGATTGGTTTCCCTACGCCAGGTGCGGTATGAATCTACAGCACTTGTAAGTATATAGCCACCATCAGAGGTCTGCTGGACAGAATAAGCATTTTTAAGACCAATATCTTCGAAAGTCCTGTTCCACTGTTCATTCCCGTTTGTATCTGTCTTTATGAGATGGGCATAATGAGACTTAGAACCCATGCCTGGTGTGTACGACCTTATCGATCCGACTATGATATATCCTCCATCACGGGTCTGCTGGACAGACTGTCCATAGCGCCCAAAGTCATCATACACTCCTCCAAATGTCCGGTTCCACTCTTCAGGAGGAGTTTCATTTGTACATGGGTTCAAACTGGCAGTGATAAAATCCGGTTCTACTATAACCGAACCGTCGGAATATTGACGAAAAGGTTCAAGCTTGACAATATCTGTTCCTGTACCAACAAATATTGAATCGACGCTTGCCTCGATTATTATGTATTCCTTACTGTCTATGGTTTTGTTATAACAGAAATAATCATTCCCAATCACTCTTATCCTTTTTACAACGTCTCCGTTTTTAACTATGGAATAATTTGTAACACATATTTCCTTGCCCTGGCTGGCTTTAACCCACCTCATCCCATCCAGAGATATTGAATATCCTTCTTTTAGCAATGTGGAGCTTTCCGAAAAATTCTCTGCATTACAAAAATGGGGATAGTGGAGGTAGATATCAGTATCCAGTATCAGATCCCCTGCTGCTGCATGTGCCGGGATGATAAATGTGACTAAATATAAGATACACATCAATGAAATCGGAATTGTTACTTTCCATGTTACCTTTCCATCGTTGCTGTTCATTTGAAATCTACCTCCCACCTGATGTTTTCCTCTTTCGAAATAATACAATAACCACAGACACAACAGCTGCCCAAAGTCCGAACCCTGGTATGGGTTTTTCAGGTATTGCCCCTGACTGTGTTGAAACTTCATCCTGTTCGATTTGGTCACTTTCAAGTTTTACCAGCCAGAATTCAATGTTGCCTCTGTTGTAAGAACTGGAACTTCCTGCAAAGATATAGCCGCCATCAGAGGTCTGCTGGATGAACTCCACCTTATCCCTGCCAGTCTCCCCCAGGCCGTTGTACCATTGAATATTTCCGTTTGAATCGGTTTTTACCAGCCATGCATCAGAAACATCTCCGTAATAGGCATCATCCTCCCGTGTTTCTTTAATTCCTGCTACGATGTAGCCCCCGTCCGAGGTCTGGACAATGGAGTTAGGTGTATAGTAATCAATTCCTGTGAAGGTCCTGTTCCATTCTTTGTATCCATTTGCATCGGCTTTTACCAGCGTAATACCAATCGGATTATCACCATAACGTGAGCCTGTCTCACCTGCAATAATGAAGCTGCCATCAGAAGTTTCCATTACAGAATTTACGAGAATCCTCCCTATTCCTCCAATGGTCCTGTTCCATTGTTCGTTTCCACTGGAATCGGTTTTAATCAGCCAGATATCTCGCCTGCCAGCACTGTAATCATGGGTTGTTCCTACCAAAATATAACCGCCATCTGAAGTCTGCTCCATGTCGTCAACCCAGTCAACTCGGTCATTCCCAAAGGTCCTGTTCCACTCCTCATTTCCATTTGTGTCGGTTTTTACCAACCAGTAAAAAGAATTTCCTGAATTATTTACTCTCTCTCCGCTAATTATATAGCCACCGTCCCGAGTCTGCTGCACAAAATTTGCACCTTCATTGTCAGTTCCGCCAAAGGTCTTATTCCACTGCTCATCTCCATCTGGATTTATTTTAACAATCCAGAAATCAGACATTCCAGCACCGTATGATCTTGTCTCTCCTGCAGTGATATAGCCGCCATCAGAAGTCTGCTGGATAGAATATCCGCTATCAGAGCCGGTCCCTCCATAGGTCCTGTTCCACTGTTCAGTTCCATCCGGATTAGTTTTCAACAGCCAGAGATTAACTTCTCCGGCACCAGAATATATGGTATTTCCGGCAACAATATAACCGCCATCCAAAGTCTGCCTCACACAATAAGCAGTACTTCCATATCCATTACTACCAAAGGTCTGCATCCATTCCACGTCGGGAGGTGCTGTCTTTTGGACTATTACTTCCCTGGTATTGGAGTTTACCAGGTTATCATTTCCGTATACTGTTAAATTCACAGTATAATTTCCATCTAATGTATAGGAATGAGTAATTGTCCCTTCAGTAGTGGTTGTTATGTTCCTGTCTCCGAAATCCCACTGGTAAATGGTGATGTTCCCGCCCTTGTAAAAGCTTGGAGTGGCATCAAATACAATAGTTTGAGCTACACCAGGATATTGGGGATTATATGAAAATAAAGCAGCAAGAACTGCTTCTTCTCTCATTTTAATCAGCCAGAAATCATCCTCTTTATCTCCTGCAAGAATATATCCTCCATCAGAAGTTAGTTGAAAATATTCTATATCTCCATATTCTTTGTTCCACTGCAGGTTCCCGTCCGGATCAAATTTCATAAGAGCGTACGTAGTACCAAATATTCTTCCGCCGGCAATAAACCCGCCATCATTTGTCTGGTGGACAGAGTCTATCCATTTGTGGTGTATTCCAATAAGAGTCCATTTCCACTGCTCTTCCCCTCTGGGATCGATCTTCATAACCCAGAAATCAGAGTGGTCAACACCGAAAGAATAAGTAGCACCGCCCATGATAAACCCGCCATCCCACGTCTCCCGGATGGAATTTACACCCCAGCTCAAAGTTCCACTAAAGGTCTTGTTCCATTGTTTATTTCCTTCAGAATCAGTCCTTATCAACATCAGATCTGAATGCCTCGTGTAATATGTACTTCTTGCTGCAATGATGTAACCGCCGTCCGAGGTCCTTTGTACCTGAGAAACAGAACCTTCTCCAAGAAACTTACTCCATTGTATTGTGCCATTGGCATCAATTTTTTCTATCCATTTATCGTAATCAGGAAGTGTTCCATTGATTCTTACAATAATAAAACCGCCATCAGATGTCTGGTCTGTATACATCAGCCCGTCGTCCTCATATCCTCCAATTGTCCTGCTCCATTGCTCTACACCATCAGGATTTATTTTTGCCAGCAAGATGTTATCAGGACAATCGTCACATGGACTGGTAGATATTCCAAGCAAATAACCGCCATCCGAGGTCTGGCTGACAAATTTTTCCCATTCGATTACACCTTCTCCATAGGTCCTGTTCCACTGTTCATCTCCATTACTATCAATTTTTATCACCCAGAACTCAGATTTTTCAATTCCATATAGCCAGGATTGGGCTGTTCCAGCTACTATATAACTCCCATCAGATGTCTGAATAATATGATCTACCCAATCAGTGCGGGTTTTTCCAAATGTCCCGTTCCACTCTTCATTTCCGTTTGAATCGGTTTTCACAAACCATACATCTGTGGGGCATTCGTTGCAAATTATGGTACTTCCTGCGATGAAATAACCACCATCAGCGGTTTGCAAGACTAAATAAGCCCATTCATCTCCGGCTCCTTCGTAGGTCTTATTCCATACCTCCTGGGGCGGTGCTGCAGCCGCACATACGGTACCTGCAAGTACCAGGGCTGTTAACAGAACTGACAATATCAATATACTGCGCATTAAATACCTCCTGAAATCCCGGCATATGCAAGTAATATCTCAACCCACAAGACCGACACGGAATATATAATATTCCCCCTCTACCTTGATATATGACTCAGCGTTTTTAATATCTGACCTGATGTTTTCTGTATTCCTTATTTGATAAGAATCACTCAATTTAATAATTGAATCTATAATACTATTACTTAAATATTTTGATAAATCGACAAATTGGCACATACATATTACCATCCACCACACATATAGTCCACCCTTGTGCCCCCCCTTATCCATTTTCTATTTCACTTTTGACTATCCGGGTATTTACGCATCAAAACAGCCAGGACCAGGGTCATAATGGCAGACAGGATAAACAGCGACATGGAAAGACTTACAAGACTTGTATACAGTGATGTTGAGGGCTTCCAGTATGTAAATGACATATCAGGATACGATTCCCCATCTGTTTGTGTCTCTGTATATGGCTGAAGAAGTGCACTTTTATTCATTTCCACCATTAAAGTAATTCTTCCCCCATCGTACGAATCCACAACAGCATCCGTTGCATCAAAGAGATAGCACCAGGCAGTCCCGATATCTTCGTGATCACTCTGATTTCCCGATAGAATCCTTATCTCATACGGCTCACCAGTGGTCAGTGGTTCCTGTACACCATCATGAAGGTAATAAGCGTTGACGGTTTTGTTGTAGGAATATACAAATAGACTGGCACCTGAAAACTCAGATGAAGAGTTTGGCAGTTCATATTCCAGCAAAAAGCCGTCCTCCAGTTCAGTGACTTCACTCGCATCCACATGCTGATTTTCAAAAGGGTCCAGCATAAGGGGAATAATAAATGCACCCACACCAATGACAAATGATAAAACCATAACATAAACAGCAATTTTAAGTAATGGATTCATTTTCTTTCACCCTAAAATACCAGGATATCTTCTCTTATTGATGATTCCCAAATTCAGGGAATCAGACCTGTAAGAAGCACTATTTGGATTTTTAATACAGCCGCTGGTTGCTCCAAAAGCCAACAAGAGAGATCCTATTAGGAATATGCTCATTATTTTTTGGTTCATATTTGTATTCCTCTTAGTTATTATCTGATCTTTTCATCTTCCTTTTTTGCCATATTCCGTAAAAAAGAAGCAATATGCCGGCTGCAATAATTACAGGCAGGGTCATAAACACCAGCAGCCCCATGCCCCATCCGGCCTCCGGGATCATCTCAAGCATCAATGCATTTGAAATGAATAAGACCACTGCCAAGGCCAGCAGCCATGAGCCTATAGCCAGGGATTTATTCTCGATCTTTCGCAGAAATGCAACCAGTAATATGAGCATGGCGGCAAACGCAAAAAACGGAAGATAGCCGATTGCCGAAAACTTAATATCCTCCAGTCCCGGTTCCCTATGCTCAAAAGCGTATAACCTGCTATCAGAAGCACTCATGTACAATTTGCCGTGGGACAGCTCAGGTTGGGATACCTCCTGCCCGAATGTCTTGCCTCCCTTCCACACCTGTTCACCTGTATTCCCATCTAACACAAGCAGGTTTTCATTTCCAGATATCCCCACATAGACCAGGCCGCCGTAAACTGACAGTGGTCCTGAACTGCCCTGACTTCTCCAGACTAAAGAACCGTCATACGCATCCAGGGCTACCACATCAGACCCTGCTGATGCAAACACTTTCCCGTCACCAACAGCATAGATATGCGGCCATGAAACATCTGCATTCCAGATGGTTCTGCCTGTGCCAAGGGTTCGTGCAACAATTTTATCTTCAAGTCCAAAATACACCAGGTCATTGTCAATGAAAGGGGTATTTCCACTTAAACCGGAATCCATATTAATGGAATAGTTCCAGATTTCCTCACCGTTTGATGCATTGAGAGCAAATACCCTGGTGAAAGTCCTTGTGTCAGGTGTAAGTGTATTTGGACCTTCCGTCCCCGGTTCAATAGCAACAGCCCTAATCTTTTCCCTGTATTCTACCTGTGCAATTAATACGACAGTACCCTTACTCACAGCTGGAATGGTTGAATCATAACTGACCCTATATTCTTTATCTTGAGGTTCTTGGCCGGGCCCGAATGAATAAATCCACTTCAGAACTCCGGTTTGTGCATCAATGGCAAGAACCTTTCCGGCATTATTTATTGTAGTATAAACGGTCCCGCTGTACACCTCCGGACGCACTTCGGGTGCTGAGTTATATTCATCCTGATACGGCTGGAGGTTAAACTTCCATTTTAAATCACCGTCCCCGAAAGCATAGATGTTCTCAAAATCCGATGCAAACACCAGACCTTCAGCATATGCCACATGATCATGGAGTTCACCAAATGATCCACCTGTTTCATGGCTCCAGACGATCTCTCCATTTCGTGCATCTATGGCACTGATCGTTTGCTTTCTCCAATATGTGGGGGGAGAGGCTTGAGATGATGTGTAAAATATTACTTCACCTGATTCCGATACAACAGGAAGGGGTGTGTTTTTGTATCCCCCGATAGATGATGACCAGATCTTCCTTAAAGGAGGACGCACATTCTCACTGTACTGATTTTTACTTTCAGGACTGATTTCCAACCTGAGATCATAGAATTCAAAGTCATCATAATTGGAGCAATCAGCATTACTTCCGGATGAAATAGTAATGTTATTTTCGCCGGAATGTAGCAGTTTTGTGCTGAGATAGATGGTCACACTTCTGGGTAGATTATCCTGCTCTTTGGCTTCGATATAATCATTCAGCTTTCCCACTTTATTTCCGTTCACATACACCTGATTATGGAACAGTCCGATACCGGCAGAATCGGTGGGAACAACACTTCTTGTGGTAAGTGTTATACTGGCGGTGTCACCATCGATCCTGTCCAGAACAAATATTTTCGTGTAAACCGTACCTTCTGCATCGACAGGCATCAATTCTGGTTTTATTCCATCGCCCAGGTGATGATGGCCTGCATCTAACACATACTCGACTGTAGACTCTGAGTCTAATTGTCCTGAACCCTCATTATCAGGCAGGGCACTGCCAGTAATTGTTACAACGGTAAATAATATAAGCAGAACCAATACCGCGAATGATAGAGTTTTTGTTGTGAACCAAATATTTTCTTTTGACATGTACATCGCACCATTCTCTTTGTTTTCTTTCAATCCAATTTTTTATAGTACATGATCTATAGGATTATGTACACCGAGATAATCCGACCGAAGGGTGCTTTCCCGGCCTACCTGCATTGATAATCCCGTAAACCAACCCGACAATCACACTTATGGCTAATATTGACGTGGGGAAGAAACTGAAACCGAAACCTTCTCCTATGCTATGATATTCATAAATCGTGAAAATACTATTCGTGGGTCCGATTATAAATGATTCAACTCCTAAAGTATGCAGAATCATTGGCGCTATGGTCATTAGAAATCCCGTTGCAACAATACTGAGCATGAATACTTTAGCAAATCCTGAGCCAAATCCGGTTGTAGACATATCCATGGGTTTATCAGTTTCTTTGCCATAAATTATCACCCCGGTTTTTTGATCTTCCAGCAATACATGACTCGGATATCTCAGTATGTTACGTGTCACCCACAGATCGCCTATTGCTCCGGAACCATTTATTACAAACGGTATGATCATCCAGTGCGCAATCGATGGGAAAGCAGCCATGATCCCGATAACAACCAGGGAGATCACAACCAACGGCGCAATAGCGATCACTATGAACTGGTTGCGTGTAAAAATAGTTTTTGTGGTGGCGTAAAAATAGGGGAGAACATAATGTGCAATACCGGCACCATAACTCGGCTTACCACCGTATTTTGACATAAATACACCATGGATGAGTTCGTGCAGTACGAATGTACCAATGAAGAGAGCTACTGAAATAAGAATTGTGCCGCTCGTGAAGTTAAAGCCACTGTTCCCGATAAGTAGTGCATACAGTGACGTGAAAAAAAATCCAAACGCAAAAAAAGCTAATAGCCCCATACCATTTAGTGTATATACAACTTCTTTTGTCATTTCCAATTTGCCAAGTTCTTTACTTTCATTAAGGTTGATTGATTGTTGTTCTTTCATGTTGATTCTCCTTTATAATATTATTATCAGGTTATTCTACTGTGACAAACCTTAATCATCGAATATGTTGCATCTGTATTTAATCTTTACTATTTATAGTCAAGTTTATGTACTATTAGTGTGCAATTGTGGTCATGTCCTGCAACGCAGTTGATATATAGATAAAGTGCATATTTATCAACAATGGCAAAAAACAAATCAAAAATAAACCTGAAAAATGAATTTTGGTATCCCCTTCAAATTAAATGGTAATTGATCATAGTGCTCTGAAATCTGTGTCTACATTAATCTTGCATTTGACCATACTTTTTGAAGTGGATACGAATTTTGCTCGAACGAAAATTGCAATGACTACAGCAAGAGAGACACAGCCAACATAGTTAAATACGGGCACGACAAAAACGGCAAACAGCGGTTTAAGTGCAAAACATGCGGTGGTGTCTTCGTAGAGACCAAAAACACTGTTTTTTACAATCGCAAGTTATCAGAAGACCAGATAATCTTGATCTGCAAATTACTAGTCGAGAAAAATGGAATAAGAGCCATTGAACGCATAACGGAGATACATCGCGACACGATATCAGATGTTGTAAAAGACATAGCAAGACAATGGAGTGTACCCTTTGCAGATGTCAGGAACGTGGAAGAAATGTGGGAAGAGCCTACCGGTAAGTTCAGTTCCTTTGATTTACGCTACAAATGACCTCTTAATTATGATTTTACAGAACACTTTTTATATCTCCTTTAATAATATCAATATGAGGCCTATAACACATGGATAAGCTTATTATCTGCATCGACCGCGACGACGATATCGGATATAAGGCAGGTGAGACCAGTCCGGTTATCGGGCGGGAAAAAAACCTTGAAGCTGCAATGAAACTTGGTACGGCCGACCCAGAGGATTCTGATATCAATACCATATATGCTGGTGTGAAACTATATGATGAACTGGTGGAAAACGGGCTGGATGTAGAAATAGTATCCATAGCAGGGGACCGTGATGTGGGTCTGATCTCTGATCAGAAGATATCTGACCAGCTTGACAGTATCGTGGCAAAATACGATGTCAAGAACGCCATCCTGGTGTCTGATGGGGCAGAAGACGAATCAGTTTTGCCTATTATACAATCCAGGATAAAAGTGGACGGTGTCCACCGGGTCATCGTCAAACAGAGTGTAAATCTGGAAAGTACATATTACATAATAAAGACTGCTTTCAATGACCCAAAAATATCCCATTCCTTCTTCGTACCGCTTGGCTTGGCTGCAGTAATATATTCAATCTTCCTCTTTGCAGGCGATCCTAAATACGCATGGGCCGCTATCCTGGGTGCTATCGGTGCTTATATGCTGTTCAGGGGTTTCGGACTTGATGACGTACTGGAAGAATTCAAATCCAATATGAAACAATCACTGGTCACAGGTAAGATATCCTTTATCACTTATTCCATTGCCTTGATATTGACTGTCATAGGGACAATAATAGGTGTTGCCAGATTCTGGGAATATTATACCCGGGTAGATATTTTCGTTGGCATAATAATACTGCTCATGGTATTTGTGAACATATCCATATGGTGGTATGTAGCGGCAGGCTGGATAGCCACTATTGGCAGGATGATCGATCTTCAAAGGGAAGGCAATAATTACAAACGGCACTGGTCTTACCTGTTCTTCCTGTTCTCATCAGGATTGTTGTTCTGGGGTGCCAGTACCTTCATACTCTCGGTAAGTAGTTCTGTGGATGAATTTTACATCACATCCGATACCGGTCGCAATCTTCTTGTATTGTCAATTGTCAGCGCCATCATCATATCATTAATAGGTATATGGATATCAACGAGGACATCAAATGCCCGAAACCAGCAAGAAACAACATAATATCGATGCCGTTGTAATCGGGGGCGTAGGGTTTAACCCGGATGATTACGATTTTGTGACAATCAAAGTAAATACCCCCTACGGCAACGTAAAGGTAAAAACCGGGAATGTACCTCACCGAAGCAGGATACTGAAACTTGCACTGATACAGAGGCATGCCAATGATGATACCTCATCAGGTGCAGAACACCTCCCACCACACAAGCTCAATTACAGGGCCAGTGTATGGGCTGTAAGATCACTTGGTGCCAACAGGGTAATAGCTACTAATTCAGTTGGTACCATGGGCAGCCATCCCACGGGAAGTTTCCTGGTAGCCGATGATTTTATTGACCTGACACGGTCAAGGGTGAATACATTCTATGATAACAGGACAGTCCATGTTGATATGACTGAACCTTACTGTCCCGAGATCAGTGACTGCCTGCTTAGTTCCCTGGAAAACAACCATATGGAACCTTTCAGGGGTGTGTATGTCTGTACTGAAGGGCCAAGGTTTGAGACTGCTGCAGAGATACGCATGCTTGGAACCTTCGGGGACGTGGTAGGTATGACTGGACTACCTGAGGTTGTGTTGGCGCGGGAGTTGGGATTGTGCTATGCATCATTGTGTATCATTACCAATCAGGCATGCGGACTTGCCGGAAATAAACTGACTGTCGATGAGGTCCTGGAAATGCTGGAAAGAAAACAGGAAACACTTCGCACCATCCTGCTGGATACAATTATATCGTTACCGGCCCACAGCAATTGCGGCTGTAAGGACGCTATCAAAGGGGCTATTATCTGATCATGGGGTTACTATCTGATACATTATGTCGGATTGTCGTGTTTTTCGATTGCCTCTTCCACAGTCATTTTACCTTTTGCAACTTTTCGGGCCAGGTCTCTGGGTATGGAGGTCTTTCCTTTGGAATATTCACGGCTGTATTCCTGGATTCGCTTGATCTCACCCATCGAGGGCTCAACTTCCTGCTTCCCGACACTGGTTCCCTTAAGCCTGGCAATGTTGATAGCTGCAATGATATCTGACATTTCGGAACCGTGGATCCCGCGACCCATTGACGGCGATGTGCTAGTCTCATCCACCACTTCTACATTGACACCCATATCCAGGATTGAATTGATCAACTGTGTCCTGACAAGTCTTGCCCCGTTCCCGATCCTGATAGCAATGTCCTTACCAGGATAATTTTCCAGTATCTGTCGCACCAATCCGGGCACGTCACGGGCCGGTACATGATACACTTCGCTTACCTGGCCGTCTTCCAGTACTGCAACTCCCGGGTTTTTACCAGGATCTATCCCGATGACAACCTGATTGATATCGTTCCTGCCATTTAATAACTTTAAAGCAGCATTGATTGTTGATCCAGGGTCATTGTTGAATGTCACTATCCTGTCAGAGTCAAAATCAATCTTTGACGATTCTTCAGGGGATGTGATAACTGTGCCTACATTGGGTGGTATCGGGTCATTGAAAGATAGTATATGGACATGAATGCCACGGGTTTTGGTGACTTCCAGTATGGACTCAAACAGGGTAAAATCATCAGTGATAAGAGCAATTTGTTTTGTCCTGATATACCCTCCCGATCATTGTCCAAATTATCGAGACTTTTTATTATTTCCTGGAACGATTTATAACCACAGAGTGCACAGAGAGCACAGAGAAACAATAACGCTCTGTGTGTTTAGTCCGGACGTATATTAATATAATTGTGAATTAACAATACCAGGATATCTTTTCTCGGTAAGTGTAAAATCTTATTTTCCGGATTTCTTTGCCAGTTCCTCAACCACATCATTTGGCAGTGCCTTGGCAAGATTCAATTTGGTTACGCACCTGGTTGGAATATCTCTTTTCTTTGCTTCTTCACGTAATGACTTAGCATCGATTTTCTTAACAAGTTCTTCAATCTCCATGTAAATAACACCTCAATTCCGATATGAATTCTATTCTATTCCATAACTAATGAATGTTATTGTGTCAGGTCAGCCTTGGTAAAATCATACTCATTGGTAATATTTACACTAAAGGGCAGGCCACCGGAATGTGCTTTAAGTATCAGTTCACCCAGCTCTTCTTCCATAATCTTGCTTATCCCAATAATGGATGTGGTTGGCCTGGGATTCACATCTATCACCCATGGCTTATCAGCCAGCACAATATCCACTCCAACATATCCCAGGCACCCCAGTGCTTCTGCACTACGCTGCGCGGCCTGGAATAACTCCTGGTTCCTGCCTGTATCCACTCCAACTGTGCCCCCGTTGTATTTTATCTTGCTGCCAATGCTGATATTCTGCCGGTTAACTGTCAGTGGCAGGGTCATGGGGGGAAGGGGAAGGGGGGACTGAGACTGGGACTTGGACTTGGTATCATTTCCCACCACCAGACTGGCGCTCAGGTGCTCCCCTTCTATATACCTGGTTGCAACAAAACCTTCGGGTATCATGGTGGCGCAGGAATATCTGGTCAGGGTGGTATCTTCTGAAGCACATCCCCATCTGGGTTTGAGTACCACCCTGTCGCCAAGTGAAAATACATTCGGCTCACCGGATATTATTGTGGCAGGGACTTTTATTCCTTCATTTTCCAGTATCCTGGTACACTTTAGTTTATCTGCACACAACCTGACCGAACCTGACGGGCATCCCAGGTTTATTGTATTCTTCTCTACCATTTCTGTCAGGTCGCCCAGCAGTTCATCAGGTGCCACCACCAGGGCTGCATCACACTGTGCTGATAATTCCTCAACAGACCGATCAAAGTTATTTGTCTTAACCGCAGTGCCTGCCGGTAGTACCGGGCCGCTGGTCGGGTATACCACTTTATGGCCTGCGGCTATGAAACTTTTGGCAAGTACATCCAGCATGGCCCTGCCTTCAAGCAGTATGGTACCTCCCTCGCCTGCACCCACCGCATATTCGGCTACCATTATGTCCATAGGGCAAATAATACGCCTTATTGCATTTTAATATAATTGCTCTGTTACCAGATCAACCGTAATAATGGGCAATGTCCTGTTTGTTTGTCTTTTCTCTTTTATGCTTCAAGGGGTCAACGACCCCGTTTTGGAAATATGATGCATCAAAATTGATGCTCGTGATATTAGTATTTCTTTCAGGCGCAAGAGACTTTTTATTATTTCTTGGGGTGATTCGAAAAACCGCAGAGAGCGCAAAGGAACGCAGAGTAAAATAACGACTCTCTGCGGACCTCCGCGTCCTCTGCGGTTAATCTTTTTTTTGCCATGATTCATTTATCCAGAATAAATTATAAAGTCCCAGGCGCAATACCACCATTAAATTCAAAGATGTTCCAGCAAATGCGCCCGCAATAAACCCGGCACTAAGATTTTACAACACCCAATAACACAACACAACTGCACCCACTGCTCGCGGGTGTGGTGTGGGCGCAGTCAGGAACACGAGCAGATAGGGATCTGAAGCGATGATTTTTAATGTGCGTGGATACATAAAGTTGGCAGGCACAGGAAATGATCGAACAGGCTGAGTTCACATAAAGAAAATCCTCCCACGGTCGCATTTACTTGGAGTACATGAAGTTATACTTTATATACAAAAACAAAGACAAAAACCTGCAAATACCTTTTCGGAAGAGGATCTAAAACATGAAAATAGACATAGCCCACCTAAAATATACTCCCAAGCAGATTAAGAAAAAAACACGAAAAATCTCTCGCAAGATACTTGCAGAATCTGAAAACATTGATAATGGTAATTTTAATAGCATCGCAATACGTGACGTTTCCCATCTGTTCGAACTGTACGATCAGTATTTCTTTGATAGATTTTTCCAGGATCATCACAGACAGAAGATATTTTTTCGTTTATCCGACAGAATGACCAGATCAGGTGGAAGGATCGCTTATGCACAACAAACAGAGACATATACGATCTCTTTATCAACTACATTGATCTTCCAGACCTTTCATGATGTTACACGAGAGGTGGCGGTAAACGGAATTGTTTGTCATAATAGATTGGAAGCGACAATGCGTGTATTAGAACACGAGATCATACACCTTCTGGAATGGGTACGATTTGGTTCTACGAGTTGTTCTAAACCCCGTTTTCAAGATTTGAGCAATAACATTTTCGGACATACGGAAGTTACTCATCAATTAGTGACCCAAGCAGAGCGTGCTAAAACAAAATTCAACCTTGGGGTGGGAGATAAAGTGTCATTTGAATACAATGGAGAAACCCATCATGGATTTATCTCTCGTATAACCAAGCGTGCTACGGTTATGGTTATTGATCCAGATGGAGACTATAAGGATTTTCAGGGTAATCGCTATTGTAAATATTACATCCCGCTATCATCACTTGAAGCAGTCAAATAGTATTACTTCCCTGTACATCGAAGAGCGCCCGGATACTATAGATGATAAATTAACCTGTCAGCCGGAAGTATTCGGACGAAAAAAACTCAGGATGATGGGTGCGCAGTGACACTCTCCCGTCTACAAGACGGAGGCATCCTGTTTCGCTGACGTTCCAACGAACATCTCCACAGGCGTTAATTCGGACATAGCTTGGCCTACCTTCTGCACTATATTGATTGCAGCATTGACATCCCTATTCAATTCCACATCTATTTCAGTACGCCCACAAAAGTGTTCTTACTGCAAATTGAAATTCTAACGTTGGTTGGGAGAATGAAGCAGGAAGCTCTTTCCTCACCGCATAGCGCAGGGAAGAGGTAGTTCACAAACTAAAACTCCACCTCTGGTACATTTTCTGCCCCTTCATCAGCTTCAAAGTACAGCTTCTCATCAAATCCAAACATATTTGCCACAATCCCGGCAGGCATTCGTTTAATCTTTGTATTGTATGCCCTGACCTGTTCATTGTAGCGCATTCTTTCCACTGCAATGCGGTTTTCAGTCCCTTCGAGTTGCGCCTGGAGTGCAAGGAAGTTTTCGTTTGCCTTAAGATCGGGATAGTTTTCCACAACCAGAAGAAGTCTGGATATTGCAGAATCCATGCTGCCTGCAGCTTCCATTTTACTCTCTTGTGTGGCTGCAGCACCCCATTGACTTCTGGCCGCCGTAATCTCTGTAAGGAGTTCTTCTTCATGTGCAGCATACCCTTTCACTGTGGAAACAAGGTTGGGTATAAGGTCTGCCCTTCTCTGGTACTGGCTTTCCACCTGTGCCCATGATGCGTCAACCCCTTCTTCTGCTGCCACAAAGCCGTTATATGTAGAAAGAAACCACCCTCCAGTCAATAATATAATCAGGACGATGGCGCCGATAACTCCAAAGAGCACATTTCTTGTGTTCATTCATTCACCTCAAATTCATCAATAATTTCTCCGATATCAGATAATATCCTTATTATATGTTCGATATATTGTTCTTTATCTTTACTCATTTTGGCAGTCTTGTGCCTTATGCCGTAAATGTCTTCCAGAACCTGGGTGTCGATTCCATACCCATCTGCCACGATCCTGAATAACTCTTCAGCATCAGTCCAGTCATTGCGCAAATCCTTCAGATGAACCAGGGCTCCAAGGATGGGCATGAGGGTCGGAACTGCCGCAAGAATAAGGTGTTCAAGATCCTTACCTTTAAACTGGAGGTATTCCTCCCTGAGATGAATCAGCTTTGAGCGAAACTCGAACTCAAGCTGGTGGCGCAGGTGTTTCTTTGATATTGTGATATCAGCCAGACAATCCTTGCCATGGAGTACTTTATAGTGCTGCTTGATATTTAAAAATTCAATTGGGAATACATCAACCCCGTCTGTGAGTTCTTCCTTTGTCATGACAAGAGGTACTTCCTTAAGCGGTTTTATTGATCGTAGCGTGGTAAGATCAATGTGGTTACAAACCGCAAGAAGTCGTGTCTCATCGCCTGTGTGGTACTGCACAAGTGCCACCAGATTACTGCCAAGAATATCTGTTAGTTTTTCTATCTGTGTATCCGCTGTCATGCAATCACCCATGTAATATTATCATTAATCCCCTATAATCATTAATTTTCATTGATTTTGTGGCCATATTTTTACCACTGTGTCCCTTAATGTATGGCTTTTATTCTTTTACTCATTCCTTTTTCACTTTCCACCATTTTAGCCCACATCACCAACTTCCACCAAATCCGCCACCGCCAGACATTCCACCACCGAATCCACCAAATCCACCGCTGCCAGATATTCCACCACCGAATCCACCGCCAAATCCGCCAATATAAGTACCGCCCATACTCCTTCTACCACCCCGCCCTTTGCGGGGTACAAGAATAAATAGTGCAAATATAAGAGCAAAAAACAACAAAGGCCAGATTGATCCGCCATCATTGGATTGTCCTGTGGGCTTCATGCTATATTGTGATATTACTTCCTTATTCCCATCAATAAGTCCCTCAATTACCACTATGGACTCATAGATTCCCTTTCCATAATCCTCGTTTTTAAAATTCGGTACTATTATCCTGTCCCCGATATTCACCTTCATGCTGTCTGTTATGACTCCCTCCAGGCCATAGCCCACCTCAAAGCGATACTCACGATCCTGTTTGGATACCAGGATCAACAACCCGTTATCCCTGTCGGTTTTGCCTATGCCTGCCTGTTGGAATAGATTTACAGCATACATTTCCTTTGATTCCCCTTCAAAGGATTCCACTGTGACAACCGCTATTTCGACAGTGGTCTTTTCCTCAATCTGTTTGGCCAGTGCTGTTATCTGTGCTTCGTATGAGGAATCAATCATATTGGCATTATCTGTGACAAAACCTGTGAGTTGCGGATAACTGGCACCACTGGCAGTGGCAACAGATAAAATCATAATAATAAGAATTAATGCCCACTTTGTCATTTTTGTAACACCTGTTGTTGTAATAATAATACCAAAATTGTGGCAACCCCTTGCCTTCCAACTTCATTTTCATACTATCATCCTACATGCTTAAATAACTTTGCTAGTGGCAAGTGTCAAAGCTATGGCGTCATTCTAGCATCTGTGCCAATAAAGTTAGACAGCCACACACTAATATCCGCATCGGCCACGTCCCTATACGCATCCTCAACAAGTGCAACAAAATCCCTAAGAATCTCAGGTCGTTTCACATCAGATTTAACTAAAGGAAGTTGTGGAAACTTTCTAATCAATTGCCTTGCTTCCTGTAGTTCTTCATCCGTAACATTTTGTAAATCCCTCACAAAATCATCCACA
>Ga0255370_1003_pt1 | contig 76285 bp, 71 predicted proteins | sample ANMaggSeSYBR01F4_FD_182096 | JGI IMG/M metagenome (GOLD analysis project Ga0255370, IMG submission 182096) | Sediment cell enrichment communities from methane seep in Santa Monica Basin, California, United Staets - ANME aggregate JGI... | ecosystem: Environmental > Aquatic > Marine > Cold seeps >...
ATACATAAACGTTATCGGTAGACTGAATAGTCCACAAATAGATAATTGCACACAATTGTCAAATGCCTTTGGAATCGATGGATGTAGACTCAGTATTAAAAACTAAAAAATGTATCGCCATATACACAAATAAGCTGATTTTCGTCATCGGCATCCGGTCTAAAGGAAGGCTGAATAGTTACAAAAATTAAATAATCCCTGATTATTTCCGTATTATCAATCCACCACCACACTCAATGAAAATTGATGGTATATCCTTGAATGGGCTAGGAAAGAAGGATTTTATTTCGACACAGTCACTAGCCACCATAATAGGCAAATCGTCAAAACGTATTGGGTAGCCTACATAAACACCATCACTCATTTTTCAATATCACCTTGACATATTGGTCTGCTATCTATCCTATTTCATTCACCTATAAAACCTTTGACCCCACACCCGGCAATCTCATGCGTGGTACGCACACGGTTTTTATAATTTTATAGAGAGCCCACCAATATAGATAACCAATATCCATAACAGGAACGCAACTGCTCCCACACTCATTAATATAAAGAAACTGCGCCTGACCTTAACGTATAATTCCATTGAACCAGCCAGTCTTACGAGGATAATTTTATTTGATGTACTGATAATACTTGCAAGCACTGCCACAAGGGCTGCTGTGGTAGGTGACAGATTACCACCAAAGGCAAGTGCCCCTACTGATGCGGTTACAGCCGCCGAACTCACCAGTCCGCCCAGTGCTAATACAAAGACACCGGCACTCCCTAACCAGATATTGAGATAATGTGCCAGTATGATCAGTACTGTGAACCCAAATGCAAACTTGAATGCAGGTTTAAGGGCAAAGGGTGATTCGATCTCCAGTGCCTCATACTTTACATGATCTATTCGTTGATCCTTTACAACCATTCCTATGTTTGCAGCAGTAAGCAGCAATTGCGGGGGCAGCATCATGATCAGAACCCGACCTGAGGGGTCCACGATAAAGGCAATTACCATATTCCTGATCAACATGGTTGCATTAGACAGGATGATTCCATGGTAACTTACATCCATCAGGATATGCTTCTTCTTTGCAAGTGCTGCCAGTGCACCTGTAGTGGCCTCACTGTTGACCAGTCCTCCTATAAGGCCAGAAATATGTATGCCCCGCTCGGGGCCGGTTTTTTTCATAAGAAGGAAACTAATGAAACTCATGGACGCAACAATAACCACTATACCCAAAATGTACCTGGGATTTATCACTTCCATGATAGTGGTATTGGGTGTTATGGGAAATAGTATGAATATTATTATAAAGAACTGGATTGCATTGGTTATCTCATCCTGGTTCAGGTTAACTGCAAAATTCTTTAGTGTATATTTCTCAATAAGCAGGAATGTTACAGCCACTGCCCCCATTATGGCGAACAGGTAATATTCAAAAGCAACCAGCACACCCATGAGGAATACAAAGAATAAGGCTATCCCGCCTGTTATCCCTACCTGGCGGTACACCACGTTCTTGATATATATTATAACTGTAGCTACTATGATAAAGAATATCATGGTCAGGTACAGTATATTTGGCATTCCCTGCTGGATTGCGATATATGTGGCTATCATTCCAGATATTGAAGCTATGGCAAATGTCCTGATTCCGGCAAAGATGTCACCAGTATTTGATTTACGTTCTCTTTCAATACCTATGAGCAGACCTATAAGCAGGGATAGTACGAATTTCTCTAAAAAGTCGTATGTAACCGGGTCTACATATGACAGCCATTGTTGAGTGGAATATGTGGCAAGTTCTGATAGGTTGTACATGTGCAATGCGCACTCCGGTCAATATATTTGGTTTTTAAAATTAATAAGAGTATCCTAAGTCTATTTTTCAAAAAAATGGAAATTTCAGACAGAATAATCAGGATTGGCAGGATACGATCCAATCCTGTAAATCCTGTCAAAAGATTTGATTGGAATTAAGAAAATTACCTAAGTCTATGTCGAAATGTATTTCTAATTTCCGAGACGTTAAAAAAAACATCTCAACAATTTAATTGTATTTGTTTATTGATAAAATCATTTAATTTTGAATAATTCTATATTACTATAACTTTTCTACAATAAACTTTTTCATTCCATATTTTAACATACTCAGACGGGTCTGCAGTAGGGAACGTATCTATCAGGCAAACATCACAATCATCCACCACACCAGCAAGCCGCCTGATATCACTGAAATAAACCTCTGCTATGGTGTTACTGCCCCGGATCGCCTTTGCCACAAGTAACGGTTCATCCCCGATAAGTGGCATATCACCACTAGGGATCAATCGTTCAACTTCCACATCCAGCAGATCTCTATTAACTTCAAGGTTTAGCAGCACATTCTCAATAGCCGGGCGCCAGGCATCGTTCAATATCACTTTACTTGCACCCATCAGCACCGACATAAGGCCCAGTGTCCCTGGACCGCACATGCCGTCCACTACAACCCTGCCAGCCAGCAGCCCCTCCATGTCCAGCTTCCCAAGCACATCCATCTTGTGTCCGCTCTCCCGCGGAAACTCGATATGGATCCTGCTCTGGCTCTTATATATCACCAGTTCTCCCAGTGCGGTCTGTGCCACATCGCACCTCATGTCGCAACCTGCAAGCAGTGTATATTCATGGGGCCGGGAATCAGGATCAAGTATCCCCACGCTTTGGGCCTGGTCACCCACCCTTAACACGACCCCCCTGACCTCTGGCACCCTATCCACAATATCCTCTGCCGTATCCGGGCGCACATTATCTGCTATAAGTACCAAGTCCCTCTTACCTAGTCTGGGCGGATACATAATGGGAAAACCACAGGCTATCAGCGGGGTCCCGACCAGTGCCAGTCCTGCACCTTCTTCCCTGTCCCCGTGTTCCAGCATAACAGCCAGCACATGCCCCATCACCCCATCCAGTGGACGGCGCCTGCATGAAATGCATAACAACGTATTCTCATCAACAGTATCTCCGTGCAGTAGAGCCGCCAGTGGGACCTGCTTGTCCCAGCCGGGTTCAGGCGGACATTCCGGGCAGGCCATATACATCTGGTAAATAGAATCAAGCACATCTTCAGCCGGTCTTATACAGTCAGTACCGCCGCAGGTGGGGCATATTATCATGGTATCAACCTTTGATTGCAGGTAATTAAACCTTATCCCCGAACTGCTGGAATCCCCTGGGATCCATATCCGCAATGTGCCTGTTATGCTCAATGGTTACCCCGCTGGCGGTAACTTCACCTATGACTGTGAATTGAGCAACCTTCCCTGCCTTTTCCAGGCAGTCAGTATTGATGGTGAACAGCAGTTCAAAATCGCCGCCTGTGTATACACTCCATTCAAAAACCTTGTCATCAACGACCATATCACCAATGGCCTCAACGACTTTATCATCTACGACCTTATCTTCAATGATCTTATCCCCAACTGGAGCCATATCACGCACAGACCTGTGCACCGGTATATCACTTGCTTTGATATGGAACCCCACACCGCTGGCAGCGGCAAGATCGTGCAGGGACAGTGCCAGCCCGTCACTGATATCCATCATAGATGTCAGGCAGCCCGAACCTGCCAAAGCCATACCTTCTGCTATCCTGGGCACTGGCATGTAGAATTTTTCCAGTACTTCCGGGTTAGGTTCCCTTCCCTGCTGTAATGCCTCAAGTGCTGCCCCGGCAGTGCCTAACTCACCGGTCACGCAGACCAGATCACCCGGTTTGGCCCCTTTCCTCGTAACCAGTTGTCCCGCATCAACAATTCCCAGCGCAGATCCCACTATGGTAAGTTCATCGTGCCTGTCAACGTCCCCGCCAATAATTTGTGTACCATACCTACAGGCACAACCACTCATCCCGCTCACCAGTTCCTTAACAAAATCCACTTCCAATCCAGAGGGCAGTCCAAGTGCTGTCATGATACCTATCGGCCTGGCCCCCATGGCCGCAATGTCACTCAGGTTTACTGCAATGCTCATCCATCCCATCTGGTACGGTGTCATGCCGGAAGGAAAATCGGCCTTCTTGTGGAGCATATCAGTTGTAGCTACCAGAAGTCCTGAGTCACCCATATCAATGACCGCGCAGTCATCATTTCCTGGTCCTACCACCGGACGGTGGATCGATCCGGTTTTTGATTCAGCTTCAAGCAATTCAGTTATAAGTGAAATAATATCCCGTTCACTGAATTTATTTATTATAGTCATAATAATCTATTATTTCAGACAATCCACTGAAATATTTATAATATCTTAAAAGTAGAAGGAGTATTTGGTACAGATATTTCTTCTTCAAATGGACTTGGGATATAAAGTCAATTTGATAGTAATATCAATGCGAACATGGCTCATGCAGTTTCATCTATAGTATATAACCATACCTGGGACCTTTCAAAACGTCTTGATCTCAATTGGTATGATCATAACTTAACATTCACTAAAGACGGTATTATTGCCCTTTAAGAAGATTGATAAAAATGCGTTGTTCCTTGTTCTGATTAAACCTGGCACTGATATGAAACTTGCAATAACCCGGATGGATGATGTTTCAAAAAAGATCAACAGATTGATCTGATCTTTTCCAAAGTCACTCCATCTGCTCTAACGCTTCAAGAATATCCTCGCCCTTGACCGTGGTTCTCTTGGCATGGATTGCCAGCCTGTTGGCTCTGGTTGCTACTTCAATGCCATATTCTTCAAGAAGTTTTGCCAGTTCTTCACTAGCTGTGGCACTGACCCTGTGTGCACCTGCTGCCCTGATCACGCGTTCAACTGCTGCTGTTGGTAAGAGTTTATCTTTCATATTGTATTTCCTCCTTAAATATAATATTAAACCATAGGTAAAATATGATTCTATCTTATAGATACGCCTATTTAAAAATTATGTTTTGATTTTCCAGACAAACTAATCCTAAAACCTTAAATTCAGCTTTATATCACTGTACCGACTATAAAAGCTATTAAAGCCACGAACATGGCCATCTTTAGCAATTTTGAAGCTTTTTTTGCATTATCCCTCAGTAGAATCTCGTTGATTGAAACCAAAAAAAGTATATCTGCCACAAAGATCACAGCCATGTAAGATGCACCGAATGCATTGTTCACATTAAAGACCAGGGGCAATGGGCTCAGTACAATTCCTGTTATTCCCAGTACAGCAGCCAGACGTGAAGCTTTCATCTTACCTATAACAATGGGAAGTGTCCTGGCTCCGGCCCTGCTGTCCCCTTCAATATCCTGTATATCCTTCACGATCTCCCTGGCCATAGTAGCCAGGACCGCCAGCAGGAACAGTATTATTATCGACTGGATGCCTGTACCGTCAAATATTTCCAGTGCACCCCCGAACAGGAAGGTGGAACCTGTGAGGTATCCCACGACTATATTGCCTGCCAGTGGCATGCGTTTCAGGGTACTGGCGTACAGGAACAGCATTAAGGAATTGAATCCGGCCAGTAACAGGCATACAGGTCCCAGCCAGTATGACAGTACGACACCGGTCCCGAAAAGGAGCAATGAAAAGTACAACGCTGTTTTCCTGTTCACCCTTCCTGATGGAATGGGGCGCCTGGGGCGGTTAATCCTGTCGATCTCGTGGTCAAAATAATCATTTATTGCATTGCCTGCTCCGGTGATAAGGAACACAACAGAAAAAACCAATACAGGCTCATATACAAGCTGCACCTGCATGGAATCAGGCAACGCCAGGAAGGCTATCAGCGTGCCTACCAGGGCTGCAATACCTGCCATGGCACAATTGGCCCACCTGATCAGCTCAATAAAGGTACGAAAAGAATTGGACGGCATCAGTCGCCACGTCCGGCCTCAAGCATGCGATCAAGCGCTTTTTTCGCCTTCACCCGTACATGCCCGGGCACAGTAACTATGTATTTGTTCTCTTCCAGTGCAGTAATGATATTTTCCAGGCTGATCATCTTCATATTCGGGCACACGGCATATTCTGATACCGGATAGAAGATCTTATCCGGATTATCCTTTCTCAGCCTGTGCAGCATACCCACCTCGGTACCTATGATAAATTCTTTATACCTGGACTCTTTTACATGATCCACCATCCCACCTGTGCTTAATACCGCGTCTGCAATGTCGATCACTTCGGGTTTACATTCAGGATGCACTATGACCTCGGCATCCGGATGTTCTTCTTTCAATAGCAATACATCTCCTGAAAGTATCTGGTGGTGTGTGGGGCAGTAACCGTCCCAAGGTATGATCGTCTTATCAGTGTAGCGTGCCGCATAAAGGGCAAGGTTCTTGTCAGGTGTGAATATCACTACATCTTCATCCAGGCTGTTCACTATCTGGACAGCATTAGAGGATGTACAGCAGATATCTGATTCTGCCTTCACTGCTGCACTGGTATTCACATAGGTCACTACTGCAGCTCCTGGATATTCGTTTTTGATTTTTACCAGTTCTTCAGGTGTGATCATGGCCGCCATGGGACACTGTGATGATAATTCAGGCATCAGGACGGTCTTGTCCGGACTAAGGATGGCAGCACTTTCAGCCATAAAGTCCACGCCGCAAAATACTATGACATCGGCATCATGCTTTGCAGCCTGCTGGCTCAATCCCAGGCTGTCCCCAACAAAATCTGCAATATCCTGGATTTCCCCCCTCTGGTAATTGTGGGCCAGGATGACGGCATTACGCGATTCTTTTAGTTCATGGATCTTTGTTATTAGCTCATCTTTATTTTGTTGACTCATTGAAATTACCTGTGAATTCAATATTACCATTCAATCCCTTTTATTAAGATGGGATAAAACACTTTCCAATGGAGGTTATCGTTTGCCTGTCGTAATATTGGGGGGAGTGACACTGGCGATAGTAACGCTGGTGATAGTGACACAGGGGGATAGTATCACCCTGGAGTATCCTGGAAGTTAAACCACTCTTTTTTCCCGGGGTGCGACAGTAGTTCGGTATCTTTTACTTCAAAACGGAAAAAAATACTATAAACTTATACTCTACAATGGAAAGATTGATGTATAATACATACTTTATACCGGAATTATGTATGAAGAAATTATTATCCAGAACTTATGGTGGAAGACAAAAAGTGTCAGCGGGTCGAAACTGGGCAGGCTTAAACGAGCAGAATTTAGCAATCTGCTGGAAGAACTTGAAGATGATAAGATAACCTGCCTGCTGGGACCCAGGAGGACGGGCAAAACTACAATGATGTATGACCTGATAGACCATTTACTCAACAATGGGGTCAGCGAGAAAAATATTTTATTCATTTCCTTTGATAACCCCAAGATCAGGCTGGAGATGCAGCATGATTTTGACAGTACTATGAGGGATTTTTCCAACACCATTGTCAAGGAACCAATAGACCGGTTGAGCAGTAAAGTGTATATCTTCCTGGATGAGATCCACAAGCTGGATGATTGGGGAAATATGCTGAAGTACTGGCAGGACCTGGGCCTCAAGATAAAATTTATAGTTTCCGGCTCTTCATCACTGAGGATTCTAAAGGGCAGTGGGGAGAGTCTGCTTGGAAGGATTAATTTTCATCTGATATTGCCCCTGAATTTTTCGGAATTTACCGGCATAGATGTTCAAGCGGACTTCAGGGATTATAATGACATTAAAAGGGTACACGACAGTCTTATACTGGAAAAACAGGAACTTCTCATTACACTGGATGAATATATCATAAAGGGCGGGTACCCTGAAGTTTTTTACATCAAGGATGTGGAAAGGGCCTATGAAGTACTGAAGCAGTATAAGACCCTGACCATCAACAGGGATATACTGGACCTTAAAGACATCAAAGAGCCGCGGATATTGAGTGACCTGACAGACCTGCTTTCTGATGTTATGTCCAGGAGAATGAATTATTCCACATTTGCGCAGGTGCTGGGTGTGAAGGTGGATACTGTGAAGAATTATATTTCGTATCTGGAGGAATGTTTCTTAGTATATACTGCTTATTTTTATTCGAAAAAGCAGGTAACATCCACAAGAAAGGAGAAAAAATTGTTTTTTATGGATTGCGGTCTTCGTAATTCTCTTTTAATGAAGGAAATTGATGAACTGGAGAAAACAAAGATTGTGGAGAACCTTGTGTTCTTACATATTTTTTCCCTGAAAAAGCGGGAATTGTTCCCCAAGATATTCTACTGGCTGGACAGGTCGAGAAATGAAGTGGATATGGTGGTCACATTAAAGAATGAGGTGGTTCCAATTGAGGTCAAGTACTCAAATGAGATTGGTAAACGCGACCTGAAGGGGATGGTTAAGTTCTGCGAGGAATTTGATAGAACGGGGATTGTTGTGACAAAGGATATACTAAAGGAAGAGGGAAACATTTTGTATATTCCTGCGTGGCTATTCTTGCTTATAGTGTCGTAGCCAATATCAATGCTACTTCAGGCAATTGTTATGATGGCGCTTGCAGCATACACCCCATTTCCTTTATTATTCCATGCAATCCTTCCAGCTCCATGGCCACATCTTCCACGGGGTCCGGGCTCAACAACCCGGCAAAGGGTAGCGACGGCTGTCCAGCACCTCTCCATCCTGCACCAGCATAATGCCCCCCGTCATCTCCTCATTGATATTGGCTGTTAGTGCCATGTCGGCATGGTAGTTATTGCGGGTATGTATCGTTAAAACTACCATTATATTCATACTTAAGTATCTATCAGTAAATTCTTATAAGACCATCAGGACTTTACCTTCTTCGTCCAGGATTCTGAATCTAAAATAATCACCAGAATAGTCAGAAAGATAATCTATTTGCATAGTACCGTTCTCATTAGTAATCTCGCTACATAGATTGCACATATCAATACCATCTATTTTTTCAATTCCAGCGTATCGCATTAAATATCCTTCACCGGTCTGGTCGTTAGAGATACTGAAAATTATCCCTTCCGGGCACCAGTTTTCTTCTGTTAGTTCACGTTCATTATATTCTACTTCGTATTTTCCCACATTTGTAGTACAACCAGATGTTGCCAGTATGATGAACAGTAATAATATTAATATTATGAGATTGAATTTATTAGACATGCATAATGCCTCCTCTGGGAAATGAATTTCAGATACTAGTAAATATAAATATTGATTTTGGTTTAATATACAAATATTTATATTTTAAAATTATATCTTTGGCTGGATAAGATTTCACTCTACTTTTTAGTCCCAATAATAACCTCGATAATCTCAAATCTTTCTACATCGAACAGCCCCATGTCTGTCAGCCGCAGCTTCGGAATCACAGGCAGTGCAATGAAAGAGTGTGTAATAAATGGCGCAGGCAGAGTACACCCCATTTCCTCAATTGTTCCATGCAATCCATCCAGTTCCAGGGCCACCTCTTCCACCGGGTCCGGGCTCAACAACCCGGCAAAGGGCAGCGACAGGCTGTCCAGCACCTCTCCATCCTGCACCAGCACAATGCCCCCTTTCATCTTCTTAATAGCATTTGCTGCCAGTGCCATATCGGCATGGTCGGTTCCGGTCACAACCACATTATGGCTGTCATGCCCGATGCTCTGTGCAAAAGCACCCGACTTCAGGTCAAACCCACTGACAAAACCCAGTCCGATGTTACCATTCTTACCATGGCGCTCGATAACGGCCGTACAGAGGATGTCCCTCTCCGTATCAGGCAGCAGGATGCCTGACCCGTCAGTAACAAGTTCGGCATTGTCCTTCTCTGTAAATATCTGGTCAGGAAAAACCTTGATCACATTTACTGATACGCTGCTACCGGGGGTATTAATTATCTTCAGGTCTTGTGGCTTTATCTCCCTGTACCTGATCGTATCAAGCACATGGTCAGGGTAATTGAAAACAGGTGTCTGTGCCTCAATTGGGGCAATAGTAGTACCGCCGGCGATCACTGAATGTATACTAAATCCTTCCAGGTTGTCAAGGATGACAAGGTCAGCCCTGCGGCCTATGCTGATGGAACCCACCAGGTGGTCGATACGGTAATGCCGGGCTGTGTTTATGGTAGACATGGATATTGCATCCAGGGGGTCCAGGCCGAGGGCAATGGCTTTTTTCACAATGGCATCCATGTAGCCTGCCAGCAAATCCTCGGGGTGCTTGTCATCGGTAACAAAGAACACGTTCTCCAGTGACACCCCCTCCTTAAGCAAACGAGGCAGGAAATTGTCAAGGGACTTTGCTGCCGAACCTTCCCTTAGCATCAGCTTCATTCCCAGGCGCAGTTTCTCCAGTGCCTCCTCGTAGGTGAGGGATTCGTGGTCACTGGAAATACCGGCAGCCATATAGCCCCACAGGTCAAGCCCCCTTAAGCCTGGCGCATGTCCGTCTACTACCAGCCTGCGCTCCCGGGCCGCCTGTATCATGGCCAGTTTGCCGGCATCACCACTTAATACGGCAGGGAAATCCATTACCTCGCCCAGGCTCACTACCATCTCATTATCGATCAGTGCCCGCACATCGGCGGCGTCAAGGGAGGCTCCCGACGTCTCTAAAGGCGTGGCAGGTACGCACGAGGATACGGCAACAAAGATGTTCAATGGCAGGCTCTCTGCCTCTTCCATTACCAGTTCGATGCCCTGCCTGCCCAGTACATTTGCTATCTCGTGCGGGTCGATAACAATGCCTGTAGTACCGTGCTCCAGTGCTTTTCGTGCAAACCGGGACAGTGTGACCATGCTGGATTCGAAATGTACATGCCCATCCAGCAGGCCAGGGGATACGTATCTGTAGTTTACGTCAATGATCCTGGTACTTGCATCTTTCAGTCCTGATACGTCGCCGATACCGACGATGTAACCTGACTGGATGGCGATGTCAGCGTTGAGGATTTCTTTAGTGTTGACATTGATTATTCTACACTGTTTGAGGACGGTGTCGGCTTTAATATCCCCTTTGCTTGCGAAGATTCTTTCTGTGAGCTGCATGGATGATGTATTGGAGTTTATAAAGTAAGAATTTACCTATATTTCATGGAATAAGTTCAACTAACAGGGAAATATTTCTATATTTATTTCCCTCTTAATTGATCATGGACCATTTAGAGATACAGAAATATTTGCTGGACTTCCAGAAAAGAGCACTACCTGAATTAGCAGACATGTGTCATCGGTTAAGAGTAATATTGTAATGGAACACGGATTGAACGGATGACACGGATTTGCACGGATAATAAATAAATCTGTGAAAATCCGTCAAATCCGTGTCATCCGTGTTCGATTTAAATTAAATTTGAGAATCGTATGAAATCATTGGTATTTTTGGAAAATAATACATACCGACTCTGTAAAACTCCTTAACCGATGACCAATGAATTAGCAGAAAGAAGACTGGCATCCGGACTTGAAAAAGAACGCATCCTGTATCTTAACTTTGAAGGCCCGAGACTTGTGGATGTACATTTCAAGGAAATCAGGGATATAATAAAAATACACTGGCAGCTGTATCCGGCTTCAATAAGTAAAAAGTGCATTATTTTCTTTGACGAACCACAGATGATAGATAACTGGGAGATCGCAATACGGCCATAGCGTCAGGAATGGCTTGTAACTTCCTAAATTACCCACTCCATTCTTAATTAGAAAAACTTAGCCTGCGCCTTAGAATTGCTTAACTACCTGTCCGCTGGAAGGGGTGCACCCCACTATGGATATGTAGTATGACCCATACAGCAAATAACAGTACAGAAACAATACTAAAGTTTTTTATCGCCTTGCTGGCAATCGTACTTATGGTAAAGGTAATAACCGGGGATTTTTGTAGATAAATAATCCCCTTAAATGGGAAAACCTACCTCTTTTCCCATTTTTCAAGTCGCAGGACCTTTGATAGAGTGGAACCTTTAGTTATTTCATCGCGTATCCTGCTCTCGTTCTTCTCGACCTCGACGCTGCGCCTTGCAATTTCGTAGGCCCGCTCCTTAGGAACTACCACAATACCGTTGTCATCACCCACGATATAGTCTTCGGGGCGCACAGTCTGTCCCGCACATCTGATCTCGGCATTGATCTCACCAAAACCTTTGGGTTCACCTGCATTTGGTACTACGGCCCTGGCAAATACAGGAAATTCCAGTCTTCTGATATCATCAATATCCCGCACTGCCCCATCGATAACCACTCCTGATACTCCTTTGTTGATGCAGCTCAAAGTAGCCAGTTCACCCCAGGGTGCTACCTGGTCGCTGCCGCCGTTATAGATCACGATGACGTCACCGGACTGTGCCGTGTCAATTGCCTCTACGGTCTTGGCCCAGTCACCCTCAAATGTCTGGACAGTAACTGCAGGCCCCACCATCTTAAGGCCCGGGTTCACGGAAAAAAGTCCGTGCATGGCACCTTTTCGGTGCATGGCATCACTAATATTGGGTGTGGATACACGGGTCAGCAACTGCCTGGTTTCGGCTTTTATTGAGCCCCTGTCCTCAGCAGCGGGCATGGGTGCATCCATGTTCTGGCGGATATTGCGGGCAGAGGCTGTCACATCAGGGGAGCGCACGATGTTACCGCCTACTATTACAATATCGGCACCGGCTAAGACTGCCTCTCCTGATGAGTTGGCGTCCAGGCCGCCTGCAATCGCTATTGGGATGTCTATTTCATTTTTCATTTGCCTGAGTAGTTCAATGGGTGTGATGCCCATCATCTGCATGTCGATACCCACATGGATGTTGATGATGTCTATCCCCATCTTTTCCAGTTCCCTTGCCCTTGCAACGGGATCGGGTACAGAGATGAGGTCGCACATGAGCTTTGCACCGTATTTGTCGGCAGCACGCCTGGCATCGGCAATGGTGGAGTCGTCTGCACTACCCAGCAAAATAACGATATCGGCACCTGACTTAACTGCCATCTCTACTTCAAGAGCACCGGTGTCCATGGTCTTCATGTCGGCAAGGATGGTGTGTCCGGGAAAATTATCTTTCAGTGCCCTGACAGCATTCATGCCCTCGCTTTTGATGAGGGGTGTGCCTGTCTCGATCCAGTCTACACCGCCTTCTACGGCCTCGCGGGCTATCTGTATTGCACGGTCAACCTCAAGAATGTCAAGGGCTACTTGCAGTATGGGGCGGTCATGATTCATGGGCAATAGATATTGCTAATGTGGCAAAACATTATTTGTTGGACCCGGGACGGTGTGTTTCTATTATGGTCATCATTTACGCAGTACTTTTTCAATAATGTCTCCAACCAAAACCCCGATAATAAATTCTACTGTCACTATTCCCATGATTACTATAAATACAATCGAGCCGGTAAATCCGCCGATAAGTCCTCCTGCAATGGCTGATCCTATTCCTCCTGACAGACCGATAAGGAATGACACCAGTCCCAGGATCAGGCCAAGGACCAATCCGATCTTAAGTCCTTTTAGTAATATGTGGAAATAGTCTTCTTTTCCTTTTCTGGAAAATCCGTAAAATATGCCGATCAGAATAATGATTATAGTAAGAGAAAATTCCATGTTGTTTTTACCTCCGGGTTTAAGAATCTTGTTTTATGGGATATTAATATTTTTGGAGCTATAGAAGCGGTCTAACAATTACTGTCACCAATATTTTCATTGGTTGACTAACGTAATATTCACAGTCCTCTGCCTTGGCCCGTCCATTTCAACAAAAAATATATGCTGCCAGGTACCCAGCACAAGTCCACCGCACGTTACCGGAATCGTTTCGCTTGAACCCAGCATTACAGCTTTCAGGTGGGCATCGGCATTGTTATCTATCCGGTCATGCTGGTAACCTGCAGAGAGAGGTATCAGTTTTTCCAGGAAATCCAGGATATCATGACGCAAGCCGGTCTCATTCTCATTTAGAATAATCGCGGTAGTGGTATGGCTGGTACTTACAACACATATGCCATTGACAATACCGCTTTTATGTACCTCACTCTTAACCTCTTCAGTAATGTCCACCAGTTCAATCCGCTCGCTTGTACTGATGTTCATTGTAAAACCTCTTATTGAGCAAATATCAGGGAACTTTAAATATACTGAAGCTTGTAGTAAGCGAATTTCAGTGTAACCATGCTCACAATCATACAAGCAGAGAGTGAATATAGGATCGTTTCAGGAGGAATAGCTGACAAGCCACCTGTCACAGCATAGAGTATGCCACCGATAATGGACATAACAATAAATGTAACAGCTATGGACGATATGGCACCGCCAATAAGCGACCATGGATGAACAGCACCCCTACCTTCAAAGATTGTCGTACCCAAGATGAACAATACTGCAAATAAAAGGAATATCAAAGGTGCCGGCATTGGCAGACCTGTTTCAAACAGATATATTATGCCCAGCGCCACAGCGATCATGGCAAGGGACATACTTACCACAAGTACCAGTGTCCTTAAAAAGTAATTCTCAAGATTAATTTGAATGATCCATCCCTCCAATTTAATGTAACATTGAATTATATTCAAAGCAGTATTTATTAATTTCCATGTAAAACTGCCGGAATCATGCGTTATCCATCATTTTGTTTCCCTGGGTTACTATGGCGTAAAAAGAGGATCGTCCCTGATAGCTTCTATGCATTCTTCCAGGGACATGTCAGGATAGGGGATTTAGTTCAGCCTGGGAATATAAAATTTGGATCAGGGCAAAGTTAATATTGCTAAGGACGTATAATTTCATTATGCAAACCAGGATAAAAAGATATAATATTTTATTAAGACATGAGTTTCGGCAATTTTCATTCAAGCGACAGGTTAAATTAGAGAACTTTAAAGTAATACTTACATCCATTCAAATCTTCAATCGCCATAGATTAATGGTATCAAATGCAAATTCGGTTTTCAGATGTTTTTCCAATCTAGGTTTTGTGTTCAGCAGTTATACTTTAAATACATTTCGCTGATAGCTGATAGTGAGTGACCACATAATTCGAATAATACTAACAGTTAATCGTAGAATAATATGATATAGAGCATTGTGGGTACGAAGTGCTATAAAAATTGTGACTGTTTTGTCACCCATAACTTCTCTTATTTAACTTGCCGTTAAATTTGAAATCGCCGAAAGTCATGTAAGAGGAAATGTTCAGCATATTGGTTATCGTGGAATTATTGAAGGCACTGCAAGAAAGTTAAATTTAAAAGGTTATGTTTTTAATGATGTTGACGGTAGCGTTAAGATTGCATGTGAAGGTCTTCAGAAGTCTATAGATGTTTTCATAAATGGCCTTAGCGAATTTGCCAGGTCGGATATTGATAGTATTGAGAAAAAGGAAGTCCATGATGAACTTTATTTACCGTCTGTATTCAGCAGGTTAGAAATCGATGATTATTACGAATTTAGCAAAAAATTCGATATTGGTATAGATTTTCTTGATGGAATAAAAATAGATACTGAGGAAATGAAATAATCTCTTACTAATATAAATACAACGCTTGAAGCATTTGCAATAAAGCAAGATGGACACAACCAGCGTATGGACGAACACAACCAGTGGCTGAAAGAATATAACCAGCGCATGGATAAACGCAACCAGCGCCTTGAGGACATCCTTGTAAAACTAGCTGAGAAATAGCCGTATTTTCTTAATGTTTCAGTAGCACTGTTCTAAAATCCAGTTATTTTAAATGACCATATCTCATCTATTTACACTTGGCCAAGCTTAAGCTCTTGAAAAAAGTAATCAGTAACTTCCTGACAATGTGCCCCTGCAATGTCAAGCCATCTGCATATAGTATCTTTATCATATCCTGTGCCTCTTCACGTTATCGTATGCTTCATTTTTTAGGTATCATTGCCAAAGTTCTGGAATTAGGGAAAATTGAGTTGAAACAGGTAAGTTGATAGTCTGAAGTCATCTACCAACAAGGTCCGGCGGAGCAGTCAGGACAAATCATTGTACTTCGTGTTTCCACACCTAATTTAATAGCGCCTCTCATATCTGCTCCGCACAGGTTGACACCATCCATATTGGATCCGGTCAGGATTGAATACTTGAGGTTAGCATCGGTGAAGTTAGCTCCATTTAAGTTTGCTCCAATCATGATGGCGCCTTCTAAGTTAGCATCATGAAAATCTGCTTCATACATATTTGCACCAATTAGAAAAGCATATCTTAGGTCTGCATTTATCAGATTCGCATCTTTCATGTTAGCACCTACTAATAGGGCACCTTTTAGATCTTTATCTTCAAAATCAACACAATTAAGATCCATTCCTATCAGTAGCTTTCCTTTCATGTCATTTTTTAGGTCTCTATCTGGTGGGGGATTAGGAGCAGACTCGGTCCACGCCAGAGCGATTACTCCAAAGATAATAACCACACCAATCAAGACGCACAGGGTATAATATGTCCTTTCTTCAATCTGCCTAGCGATAATATCCAAGCCTATGAGAATGAGGATTACAGGCCAGAAACGCCACAGGATGACCCAGAAACTCAAATTGATAAGCCCCAGATTGATAAACAACAAGATTAAACCTATTGCTATCAGCAAGAGCGGACCAATTATTCCCGGTCTTTTAGTCATTTCCACCTCTTGTATATGATATGAGCAACCATACCCCAAGCAGAATTAGAACCAAAGGCAGGAAGAGATCCTCTCTTAGCCACCATAAAAACCCCAATCTATCTATTAAAAAAAACAGACCCAGTAGGATCAGGATGGTTCCAAGCCACATGGCACGTTTCGGCCGTTCTGTAACTAATTCCTCACCAAACTCATCCACCTTCTCTTCCAGCTTTTCTCCAGATATTTTCAATTGCTCTCCTAAATTCTCAATCGTTTCATCAATGGTCTGTTTTTCAGTCATATCTTCTTTTTCCGCTTCAGGTATGATAATAGCTAGAATGATGTATAGCAGGATTCCAGGCCATTCAAGGATGGTAAATACAACAAAACCCAATCTAATAATCACTGCATCAACCCCGAAATACTCGGCTAAGCCACCACACACACCAAAGATAACGCGGTCTTTTCGACTTCTTGTCAATTGTGCCTTCATGAAAATTTTTCACTCCTAAATATTGTATTGCCTTGTATTGCTTAAAAATTCATGCTTACTTAGAGTCGGAGTGTACCCAATAACGGATAAGTAGTAATGTACCAAAAGCCTTCGGTCTGTATGCTTTAGCTCTCCTTCTAAGTTCCCGGTATATCCTATTCCTGGCATGGCAGCACCTCCAAGAATATATCGATGTCCCGGTCAAGACACGATATTCCTTCGTTAAATCCAGTCGGACAGTCGTCTTTTAATTTCCGATTTTTCAGCTTCGATAAATGGTATTGGCTGATAGTGGTTCATACTTGTAAACAAATCATGCCCTTGTCTTAGATTAGACAGATAAAATTCATGGATGCTTTCGCGTTTTCTGCGGCATCGGATGCGGCAGAAACGCTGGCGGGTGTTGGGGGGTGCCACAATTTCGAGGGCTGCGGCGGGGTTTTCCGGGCGAACCGTAGTCAATTACGGCGACCGTGGCGTGCGGTATATGTATATCGCCGCCGCCCGGCCAGCATGCCGGATCATGGGGTCCACGAGGGGGTGGTGCGGCCGTTACGGCTTTGCGTTCGAGGGCTTGGGTCGTGTGCGCTGGGTGGGGATGTTCGGCGTTGGCAGGGAGTCAAGTTCGATGATTTTTAGTATGTGCGGGCGCATAAGGGTGATCAGGTGCAGGACGAATGGTCGATCAGGTGGAGATTCACAGGAAAGTTGCGAGTGACGATGTTGGGGAGCGCAGAGAGGTTGTGGAGCAACTATGCAGTAATTTTGCAGATTTGCCTGACAAGGATGCGGCATGGAAAGACCTGATTCAGCTTACAGGGGATAAGGACAGTGATGTGCGGCGAAGTGTAGCAGATGCGCTTGGCTCTACTTTTCCACACGTTCCCGATAAGGATACGGCCTGGGAAGACCTGCATCGGCTGATAGAGGATGAAGACAGTATTGTGCGGCGGGGTGCAGTAGTTGCGCTAGGCTCTGCTTTCCAGTACGTTCCCAGTAAGAATGAGGCATGGGAAGACCTGCATCGGCTGATAGAGGATGAAGACAGTATTGTGCGGCGGGGTGCAGCATTTGCGCTGAGCTCTGCTTTTCAGCACGTTCCCGATAAGGATGCGGCATGGGAAGACCTGCATAGGCTGACAGGGGATGAGGACGTTAATGTGCTGTCGATTGCAGCAAATGCGCTTGGCTTTGCTTTTCAGCACGTTCCCGATAAGGATGAAGCATGGAAAAACCTGATTCGGCTGATAGAGGATGAGGGCAGTAATGTGCGGCTGCGTGCAGCAAATGCGCTTGGCTTTGCTTTTCAGCACGTTCCTGATAAGGATGCAGCATGGGAAGACCTACACATGCTGACCGCGGATAAAAAAAGTAGTGTGCGGTGGTGTGCAGCATATGCACTTTGGATCGCTTTTCAGCATGTTCCTGATAAAAATGCGGCATGGGAAGACATGCATCTGCTTACGGGGGATAAGGACCGTTATGTGCGACGTGGTGCAGCATATGCGCTTGGAATCACTTTTCAGTATGTTCCCGATAAAATTGCGGCGTGGGAAGACATGCATCGGTTGACATGGGATAATGACCGTTATGTACGGCACGTTGCAACAAATGCACTTGGGTCTGCTTTCCAGCATGTTCCCGATAAGAATGAGGCATGGAAAGACCTGCTTCGGCTGACAGAAGATGAGGACAGTAATGTACAGTTATATGCAACAGATGCGCTAGGCACTGCTTTACAGTACGTTCCCGATAAGGATGCAGCATGGGAAGATCTGCACCGGCTTACAGGGAATGAGGACAGTAATGTGCGGGTGTCTGCAAACCATTCTCTGGGCAGGGCATCGATATTCAAGGCAACCGTAGCAGAAAGTGAGGGGGATTTCGAGAGCGAACTGAATAACGCCATTGACTTTTTCGAGAGATCCTCAAACGAGGAGACTTATTCCAATCCATCCAGTTTCTGCCTTCCGTTTTACAGATCATTCTTCATGATAGCGTTTGAGAAAACAGAATCGAAAGGTGAGGTGCAGAGATATCTTGCCGAAGCAAAAAGCGCATCAAAAGGGTCAAAGAACAAGGAGACACTTCTCGAAGCTGTAGAGAATCTTGCAAGCGCGCTTACAGAAGCCCACAAGACAAGGGACTTCGGCGCCATGAAATCCGACCTTAATGCATGCATGCAATACTGCAACCGCGCCGCAGACCTGATCGATGACGCAGCGGAAGATGCGCCGGGTGCAGCGGGGATTTTGAGGCGCGGGATGCCGATAATTGATGGCAGGATAAAGGAGATCATAAACGAGATTCAGGAGAAAGCAAGAGCAGTATGCAGAGAGACACGGGGCACACCGCTCGAAGAGTTTGGACTTGCAACTGACAGATCTGCTCAGGAATTGCCCATCCAAGACCCATTGGCGCTGACGATATCACTGGGCAACATGGCAAATAATGCAAAGGTCTTGTGTGAACTCATTGCAACTGATGATGAAAGGAGACACGCGTGTGAACAACTCAAGGATTTGAGTGATATGGAGCTCTCGGAACAGGGTAGGGCACTTGATAGGGCCTTACAGTACATAACCACATGTCTTCACAGCCATCGCAACGAAGCTCCTACTACTAAGACCGTATACATTTCAGATACGCAAAAAGAGATTGTCAGGATTGCTGTAGCCCAATTCTGTTTTGAACTGACTGAATCGTTTCCATTTGTTCTCAAAAACAAAGACGAGGTGAAAACGAAGGTATTTTCAGCACTCGAAATTGCCAAGTACGATGGTGCAAACATCCTCTGCTTACCTGAGCTATGCCTCTGTGAAGAATGGATAAGCGAGATCGAGGAACGATATCCTGATATGATTGTAATCGGTGGTAGTTTCTACAAAGACAAGATGAACATCTGTCCGGTGATAATGAAGTCAGATGCCGACAGACACTATCAGCCCAAGATCACACCATCCCGTAATGAAGACCCTGAAATGACCGGGGTGGGGATGGTATCTGGAGATGCGGTTTACATCTACGAGACACGGTTTGGCAGGTTCATGGTACTGATCTGCAGAGATTTTGACCATCTGCTCACTCGCCTCGTGCATCGGAAGAATCCGGATATGATCTTCTGCCCCGCTTTCAATTCCGCGTCTGCAAACAAACGATTCCATAACGCTGCACACCTCCACGTCGAAAAGAGCCCTTTGTACATTATGATTGCAAACACAGGGAAGTACGGCGGAACTTCAATATTTGGGAGGTTACACAAAGACTACTTTGGACTATTGGTAGGCAATGGATGCAAAGACGCTAGAGATTTGACATATAAGTTATGTGAAATCAAAGAAGGTCAAGAAGAAGTGATATTAGCAGATTTTAATTTAATTCACAAGAGTGTCCAAGTACCAACGCCATCTGACCCAAACGAAGATACACGAAGTGTTGGACGCTTCAAAAAAATTCCAATTCAACCAAATCGATCAAGAATATGATGCACCCGGAAGAACAAGCCCACAACGAAAGCGTTCACCCACGCACCCGCCCCCTAAACATCGAATACGTAAAGAAAGCATAGTAATCCGGAATACCCAGAATAAACTCCGGCGACTCAGGCAGACACAGCCGCTGATACTCAGCCCAGTCCCCTTCTGACAACTCAGCTCTCACATCCACCCACCGCATCTCAATAAGCGAGGTAAGTGCGCTCCGCATCTCCTTAGATAGCGGGGCGCAGACATCGCCTGCGAATGTCCGGACATTAACATCCTCCATGCCCGCACGACGAAACCACCCCATAATGCGCGGGAAATGCAACTCAGGCGCCGCCCCGCGGGCAAACGGGGCGATCCCGGAGGACGTCGCATTCAGATGTGCCTCAAGCACAGGATATCCCGGGAGCAGTTGTTGAGAAGACCATACGATGATGATCACACTTCCGCCCGGCTTTACCACCCGTGCAAGCTCCTTTAGCAGCGGCAGGGGCTCTCCGGGCGCGTATCCTGCGCAGTTCGCGCTCCACACCCAGTCGAAGGTATCGTCGTCGAACGGGAGGTTGTTCATGTCCCCCTCCTGAAAGGAGACCTGCTCAGACATGCCCGCCTTCTCTGCAATGCTTCTTGCATAAACCAGGAATTCCGGGGATAGATCGATGCCTGTGACATGCCCGCCAGGTCCTACTGCCTCTGCAAGCAGCATGACTTGAAAGCCGATCCCGCATCCCACATCAAGCCCCCGGCTTCCCAGAGGGAGGTTTAGCGCATGGATTGCACGGCGAAAAATGGGTTCTTGTAGGGGATTTGTTACCAATAGGCCCTGCAGGTAAGTGTCTGTGTCAGGTACAGTGCTTTCGGTGCTATTCTTTTCGTTTCCCATTCCTATACTCTCCTCTTTATTATTGGTCGGTTCTACTTCATCTTCTGGTGAGAAACTTTTTATTATTTCCTGGAGCGGTTTATAACCACAGAGTGCACAGAGAACACAGAGAAAACAATAACGCTGTCGAGTAGGACTCATAGCGCACCTCTTGGTTGGGGTAATAGCCCCGAGGTTACTATGAGCCCCCTCACAGAACCGGACATGAAGATTTCCCTCATCCGGCTCTTCAGAAGAACCTCCCCCTCCTTTTCCAGATAGGTTATGAGTACAGTTTTGTTACCATCTTTAACCCGTATCTGAGTACGGAAGATGTGTCCCTGTCTCAATGGTTCAACTGTCAGCCCCTTCCCTCCACAGGCATTACCCTGTTTCATCAGTACTATGAACTGATCCGACTCCCAATATGCCATTTGCGATATCTTGCCGTTCATAGGCTTGATAGCACATACTCCTGCTTCGATAAGGAAAACAAGGAGAGCACATTGGGCCTCCCGAGTTCCCATAGTCTCCGTTTGATAACATGCTGCGGTCTTAGACCCCGCTGGACTCACATCACCTTGCCATGTCATTAAGCTCTCTGCTATATTCCAAGACCGGAGGTTTGGACTAATGGTAGTGTGAATACTGCCTTCCGTTACACAGAGAACGTCGGCTTCCAGAATCATCAGAATTTCGGGGCTTATAACCTTCACTTCCGTTGCGGCCTATTATCCCATCCCCCCAGCTTCACATCAGCCTGTTACCAACCTGGGTGTGGGGTTCAGTTCTGAGGTGGTGGCTAGCCTTTCCTCAGGTTGGATTTGCACCAACTGGCGAGTATGAATTTATCTCGGCACTCCTGTGTTCTCTGTGGTTGATCTTCTTTGCCATGATCCATTTATCATACTTGATCAGAATAAATTAAAAATTCTCTGGAAACAGCACTACCCACGCCCAATTCACGCCAAAAATCCGCCAGCCGCCCAGGGGCACACAGCACCCGAGGCAGCCAGCGGTAATCGGTGTAACGGTTCATTAGCAGCTAATCAGCTATCGCCTCAGCGAGCCCCGGCACCTCTTCAGCGCCAGACTGAACTATGATGCTCGATCCCTTAAAATCATCACCGATAGGCTCATAGCGCCCGCCCAGATGCTCGGCCAGGAACGCATCTGTTACAGCGAAAAACGAGAGTCTATTCTCAGGTCTGGCAAAGCCGTGTCCTTCGTCTGTGTACAGTAGATATATCACAGGGATGTTTACATCCTGCATTGCCTGGACGATCTGGTCAGACTCTGCCTGCTTAACACGCGGATCATTTGCGCCCTGGCCGATCAGGAGCGGCTTTTCGATCCTGTCCACGTAGGTCAGCGGGGATCGCCCGGCAAGGAACGCCCTACCCTCTTCTGTTCGATGATCCCCCACACGCGTTGCAAATAACTCGATCTGTGGCTCCCAGTATGGTGGGATCGTTTCAAGCAGTGTAATCAGGTTCGATATTCCCACGATGTCTACGCCACAGGCAAACGTATCTGATGTATTCGTCATGCCCCAGAGCGTTGCATATCCGCCATAGCTTCCGCCCATGATCGCCACCCTATCCGGGTCTGCGATCCCTTCCTGAACCGTCCAATTGACAGCATCGATGAGATCATCGTGCATCTTACCGCCCCACTCCAGATTGCCCGCGTTGGTGAATTCTTTGCCGAATCCTGTGGAACTGCGGAAGTTAACGCTCAAAACAACATAGTCACGGTTAGCAAGCCACTGATGTGCGGAATTGTAGCCCCAGTTATCGCGTGCCCATGGTCCACCGTGGACGAACAACACCATCGGCAATGGCTCATCCGGACGCCCATCGGAATCACTGTCGCTTCCAATCGGAAGCGTGTAGTAACTGATCAGGTCCAGCCCATCACGCGATTTAACGACCACAGGATGCATCTTTGCGAGAGACAAACCTTCCAGTGCCGTACGTTGTGTGAACAGGAACTCTGCACTCATTTCTTCGCAGTCATAGCGATAATACTGCACCGGACCATCATCCACCAGGTAGGCGACCATCCAGTAGTCATCGTCGAGTGTTCGGCTCACAACCTCAACATCGCCGTTAGCAATCGTTTTCAGGTAGGCAAGGTCATCTGCAATGGACTCGTCAATGATCTGCCAGTGCTTGCGCTCGTAGGTGAAAGCAACCGCCTGGACAATCTTTTCAGTCGGATGGATCATGAGATCACTTGTATCCGCACGCGGATCCTCAGCGATCAAGATCTGCTCGCCAGTTCCAAGGTCCAGCGCGAAGAATGCAGCAGTGTTGCGGTTGCGGCTATCGATCAAGTACAGAATCGTGCCGGTATCATCAAACCCGACAATGCCTGTAGTGAGCAAATCCTCCATTGCGATCGTCATAAACGGCTCCCAGACCCCATCTTCGGTTATCTGGAATATCTCACTTCCGCCGTCAGGTGTGAGCCGTTCCGCGAAGCGGACGTTATACTCGTCGTCGGTTGTGAATCCAACAAAACCCTCGTTCTCCATAACAAGACTCTTCTCACCAGTTGTGATGTTGATACGGTAAATGTCGTGAAGTGTGGGATCGCGGTCATTGAGACTGATTAATATCTCTTCAGGGAACTTCTGGCTGACCGCCTGGATTCTGGCTTGTACACCCTCAAGCGGGGTTAAGTCAGTGGTCTGGCCAGTCTCCAGGTTCACGCTATAGACCCGCCAGTTCTCATCACCAGCCTGGTCCTGTAGATACAGGATGTGCTCGTTTGTGTAAGCCCAGAGGTAGATGCGTATGCCGCGGTCGGTATCGTTTGTGACCGGCTCTGCTAAATCAGGGTCATCAGCGGGTCCGACCCAGACGTTCAAGACACCATCTACCGGGGCAAGGTAGCTGATACGGGCCCCGTCCGGGCTTAGACGGACTGTGATCTTGTCCGGATTACCGAATAAGACCTCACGCGGGATGAGCGGGGCGGCGTCTATCTGACTCATATTCTCAGTCGGTTCTTCTGTTGTGGCATCCTTGTCGCTGATGCAACCGGATGCCATCAACACAGCGATTATCAAAACTGCTATTAGTAGCTTTTTCATCTTTTGTCCTTCCTCTGGATGTTGAACTTTTATTTCGTCAGGAATCTATAACCATAAATCGGAAAGTGTGGTCCCAAACCTTCCTGGAATGCGAATCCCCTTTTGGTGGTGATCGGTGTCATTAGTGTATCTCGGCACTTACAATCCGCCGATGCAACAAATCTTCCTGATGTTCACGATTCTCCGCGACTTTAGATTTTCATTATGTCGCGGTTCATTGTGGTCGTCTGTGTGGTGTTACCTCTTCTTGTTCAGACTGGTCTTTTGGTTGATCGGTCTAATAATGCTTCCAAAGTATTAGTACTTAAATATTTTGATATATCGAATTATCAGGTTATATAATGCAGAACTTCACGACATAATTACAAATATGACGAAGGGTGGCTGTTGGTTCAAGCAGGCAGATCACCCAAGCACCTTCATCATCCGCTCCCGATACTCCTGAAAAGCCCCCATCCCTGCATCAGTCAGCCGGAGCATGGTATGCGGCTTTCGATCCACAAACTCCTTCACGATCTCGATATACCCCGCAGCCTCAAGCTTGCTCGTATGTGAGGAGAGATTGCCGGGAGTAAGCCCGGTCTGGCGCATCAGGAAGAGGAAATCAGCACTCTCGACAACGTAGAGGTATGCCATGATCATGAGCCTGGCAGGTTCGTGGATCAAACGGTCGATTCCCGCGATGGACTGGAGCTCTTTGTTGCTACCGGAATCACTTACTGGCATCAAGCGCCCCCTGTAGTGGCAAGCGGATACCTGCGCAGGAACATGGCGAAGATAAAAAGCCCGCTAATGAAAAGAAATCCCCCCATAAGTACCAGATAGAGTATCAACCCTGTACTCCCGGAAGCAAATTCTGTCAGGGAAAAGAATAGACCCAGAATCACAGAAAGTATCGCATATCCGGTATAACGGACATTCCCTGATCTGGATTGTGCATGAGCAAAGGGTCCGACCAGGATCATACCGAAAAACAATGGCGCCCAGTCTACCCACTGGGAATAATCCTTTACATTGCCAAAAAGAGAGATCAGAGTGAACATGATCACGATAACTGTGACCTCAAAGAGAAATACACCTGTCAGGGCATCCTTTGAATCATCCTTATGGAATTTGACAAACCCGATTCTGGGATGGGTGTACCGCCTACGGATAAACTCCACAATCCTTCCGGCAAATACTATTAGCAATATATAGAATGCAAAGACGGGGGAATAGAAGAACCCTCCGAATGTCATGAGGATCAGTCCCATCATGACTTCCATCAAGCCATCCTGCTGGGAATCACGATATGCCTTTTTTTCTATTTCCTTTAGATTGATATTTTGTGTCATTGCAATTACCTCCATATATTATCCTAAAGGTGTTTGCACCATATAATACTTTGCATCACAAAGTTGTTTGAGATAATATAATATGGATTGTAATAATGACAGGCAGTTGCTAATGCTACCTCTAAATTTCAATTACTCCACTTATTGCATCTCTGGCTGACATGGCAACTCATGTTTGCCATCAGAAGTAAGGGTATTCGGGCATACGGGAAAAAAAGCAATACAAATTAAGTTTCATCCGCCCATCTTTTTCATCATTTTCTGGATATTGAACTTGCCGCCCCGCAGTCCCTTGAATGCCTGCTGCATCATCTTGTGCTGCTTAATAAGAAGCCTGACATCCTCCTGGGAAGTCCCGGAACCAATGGCAACCCTCTTGATACGGCTGCTGCCTATTATCTTTGGCTCTTCCAGCTCCTTCTCTGTCATACTATCCATAATGATCTTAAATTTTTCAAGGGTACTCTGGGTCGTCTGGAACTGTTCATCAGAAAGGTCAGTTCCCTTTGGAAGCATGGGCATGTTGGGAAGCATCTGCATGATCTGCTTTATCGGCCCCATCTTATTCATTGCCCCAAGTTGTTTATACATATCCTTGAGCGTGAATTTGCCCCGCATCATACTATCTATATCGAACTCATCCTCATCGATCACTTCCTGGGCCCGTTCGATAAGGGTTTTGATATCCCCCATTCCAAGCAACCTGGATATGAACCTGTCAGCCTCAAATTTCTCAAAATCCTCTGGTCTCTCCCCTGTACCGATGAACGCGATCGAAGATGCGGTCTCTGACACGGCAGACAGTGCCCCGCCGCCTTTGGCCGTACCATCCAGTTTAGTAATAACCACACCAGTGATGCCGATGGACTGGTTGAACACCTTTGCCTGTTCGCTGGCCTGCTGGCCAATTGCAGCATCGATGACAAGCAGTTTCTGGTCAGGTTTGGCCATGGCAAAGATATCTTCCATTTCTTTGATCAGGTCAGTTTCAAGAGCATGACGACCGGCAGTATCGATTATCAACACATCGTACTTTTCAACGGATTCCAGTCCGTGGCGTACGATCTCCACAGCATCCTTATTGTCTTTCTCGCCATAGAATGTAACATTCAGACGGCTGCAAAGAGTACTCAACTGTTCATAAGCCCCGGGCCTGAATGTATCAGCACAGATCACAGCAGGTTTAAGGCCCTTTCGCTGGAAGAACCTGGCAAGCTTTGCCGTGGTAGTGGTCTTACCGCTTCCCTGCAGGCCCACCATCATGATCTTTTGTCCGGCAAGTTTAACATCGGTCCCCTTACCCATGATGTTAATGAGTTCATGATATACGATATTGATCACATGTTCCTTACCGCTCAACCCGGCGGGAACATCTTCTTTTAAAGAACGTTCCTTGATCCGTGTAGATAGTTCCATCACCAGTTTGACATTTACATCAGCCTGTAGCAGGGCACGCTGTATCTCTTTAACGGCAGCGTTGACCACTTTTTCATCGATCCTGCCTGCTCCGGCTAATTTTTTAAGGGTATCCTGCAATGAGCTTCCAAGTTTATCCAATACCATGATTATCTCTCAATAGTGAATGCCTCCAATTAGTGTTCCCAAGATAGATAAATATCTACTATTAGATGAAGAATGTAAAGGTGAACCAGGCAATCAATGTAAGGATCACGGAATGTTTCAACCCGGCTATAACCTCGCCTTCACCCATCTGTCCGGCCACAAGTCCGGATGAAAAACCCTGTATCAATGCCGCATGGAAGAACAGGCGCCTGAACATCTCAGGATCGAAAACACCAATAAACTCTTCTGCTCCACCGCCAGTTGCATTGGCTGTTATACTGGCTTCTGCCATTACCGGAATAAAGGAATACGAAAGAATCCCAATTACAAACAGGAATACCCCAAATGACATGTAACTGATTATCACGTAGATGATCATGTTACTTGCACGATTCTTTTCCATCATTTTAAGGACATAGGCATCCTTGGCAGCTACTTCCAGCACATCTGGTACGTTACCGCCGGCCCGGCTGGCCTGGTTGATCAATGCGACTGAACGATATATAAGCGGCGTAGCAACCCTGTCTGCAAATCTGTCAAGGGCATCTTCGAATGATACACCCCATGAAAGCATAGCATTGATCTTGGCAATCTCAGTAGTGAGATCTCCATATTCACCTTTAGACACCATGCCAACCGATTTTGTCAGTGTCATACCTGAGCGATTCATCTCGGCAACGTCCCTTAGGAAATTTGGGAAATACTGTTCAATCTTTTTGACTCTACGTCTTTTTAAATAATGAAGAAATCCGGGAGGGACTATGGCCATGAGAACCGTGAAAAGCAATACGTCATCAAATGCAGGTGTAAAGCCTGTCTTCAGACCTCCAAGTATCAGGAAGATCAGGGCAATAGGTATACTGATCAATAATGCGTAAACTGGTTCTTTTTTAATTTGCTGTTGGGGTGATTTTATGAAATGGCGGAGATCGATCCATTTTCTTGCCGCTTCCATCTGGAGATGTACTTTATCTTTTTCAAGTAGGAGGTCATCTTCTGTAAATATTTTTTTATTTTCATCAATTGGAACAGTGTCCCCAAAAGGTGTTTCCTCCTTTTCGTCAATTGTAATAGTATCCTCAGGAGGTGTTTCCTCTTTTTCGTCAATTGTAATAGTATCCTCAGGAGGTGTTTCCTCTTTTTCGTCAATTGCAATAGTATCCTCTGGAGGTGTTTCCTCTTTTTCGTCAATTGTAATAGTATCCTCTGGAGGTGTTTCCTCTTTTTCGTCAATTGCAATAGTATCCTCTGGAGGTGTTTCCTCTTTTTCGTCAATTGTAATAGTATCCTCCGGGAGTTGTCCTTCCTTTTCGTCAATGGGTTCTCTGTTCTCCAAAATATCACACCTCCGGGGTCATACTACTGACAAGCAGCACAAACACAATGCTTCCCACAGGGATTACCAAGTATATCAACAGGTACATGATCATCAGGTTCATACCGCCCATGATAGTCATGACAGACATCATGACGAGCAGGAACAAGGGTCCTGCCACAAATGCGGTCACATAGGTCTCGGCTATTAATCCAAGCGTTTCAAGGAACTCCTTTTGTTCCCGCTTGCTTTCTATAACAAACTGGTCTGCCTTAAGCTTTAAAAATGATTCCAGGTCACCACCGGAAGATACGATGGTTACTGCGCCCTGTAAGAATTCCTGCAGCCGATATGATGGTGTAGTAGATGCCACATTCTTCATGGCCTGGACAAGATCATTGCCCAGTACTTTGATATCCCTTACCACATATGAAGCCTCTACTGCAGCTTCCCCATATATCTTGTTATTGGCAAGACTTGAAAAAATATCCACAGGAATGACGCCTGCGCCTGACATTGCAGACATGTAATGTACAGCATAAGGAAGTATCGTATCAATACTACGTTTCCTGTTGCTGTTAACCATCTTTGGATAGTTAAGGAATGCAATAAATGTACCTATAGTGAAAATACCCGTGATAACGACAACGGAAATAATATTAAATGCCAGGTTCTTATATTCCCTGAAGCTTTCAAAAATATCAGTGAATAACGAACGGGTCACAAAAATATCAGGAGTACTGAAGGCAGATACAACTAAAATTGCAAATAATAATCCTACCACCATCATTAACAGTGAACATAAAACTGCAAGGGAAAGATACATATCAAAACTGATATTGAATCTTGTCTTTAGCAATTCCTGCCTGAGATCAAAATACTGGGCACGTCTCTTACTAAAATAGCTACCGAATAAACGGTATGAATATGAGGTAAGATACCTAACTACCATATAATTCCTTCCTCACGATTTCCATCAGGGTCTCAGGTTCACGATAGTAAGTTACGACTATCTTTGCAACATCCTCATAATGCTTCACGTTCTTCATCCGCGCCCATTCCAGGATTTCCTGCCTTTTCTTTAGTTCTTCCTTGATGCGGGCATCATCCCACCCACGGCTATGCATCACCGATTCCAGTACATAAGACCTACCTGAATAAGTAAATTCGTCCTTTGAGGCCAACCATGTAAACACCTCATTTGTTAATAATTCACCTGTCCTGGGATCGACACCCACAATCTCAGTTATGGATTTGGCCCTTCGCACTCTTTGTTCACCAATCCTGACCTGGACCTGTATGATTATCAGGTCAAGGGCCTGCAGCATTATCCTGGGAACATTGATGGGCGGATTCTCAAGCCGGTGAACAACAGACTGTACTGAATCCGCATGTAAGGTTGAAAATGTGGTATGACCGGTACTCATAGCCTGGAACAGGACATAGGCCTCGGCACCTCTTACCTCGCCTACAAGCATGTATTCAGGCCTCTGCCTCAAGGCTGCCCTTAACAGGTCATACATATCGATTGACCCGGTTTCACCCCCGGTAAAAGTCTGTCTGGTCACACCTGCTATCCAGTTGGGATGGGGAAGGTTCAACTCCCTGGTATCTTCAATGGATACGATCTTAGTCTCAGGTGGGATAAACAACGATATTGCATTCATGGAAGAGGTCTTCCCGGATGCGGTACCTCCTGCAAAAATGATGTTCTTGTTATTTTCAGCAGCCAGCCAAAGGTATGCTATTGTCGAAGTTGAGTAGGTATGGTAGTCGATGAGGTCTGGCGGGGTCAGCGGGCTTTCCTTGAATTTTCTTATAGTAAAGGAACTTCCCCTGGTTGTTACTTCTCTTCCAAGGGTCAGTTGTATCCTTGAACCGTCTGGCATTGTAGCATCGAGTAGTGGATCTGCTATGGAGATGTGCCTTCCGCAAATCTGCGCGATGCGCACAACAAAGGCATCAAGTTTGTTCTCATCATCAAAAGCAGTGTTTGTTTCTATTGATTCGTACTTCCTGTGGTACACGTACAATGGTGTATAAGGCCCATCACAGGAAACATCCTCAAGGTATGGATCATGCATCATGGGATCTATATTTCCATATCCCATGAATTCCCTGTAGATATGATATAAAATCTTTGTAAAGGACACCGTGTCGATTTTTATCTGGTAATCCCATAAAATATCATATACTTTATCCTTCAGGTATTTTTTTGCACCGTTTTCTTCAAGCTCATTTAAGCTAACATCAAGTGTTTCCGTGAGCCTTGTTTTTATTTCTGCGAACAGTTCTTCTTCTCCCGGCTCCATTTCAGGTTCAAGTACCTCATAAAGATAAGTATGAGTACCTGGATTATATGAAATTCTGACATATGAATAAGGTTCATTTACAGGATAAAGTTCAACTTCCTCCAGAGAATAATCATCATCTAATGTGAGTTCGACCAGAGCACCGTGTTTTTCAGGATCATAATCTTCAAGGACGATCCTTTCTGGCTGGAAATGATTGATAATACGCTGGATCAAATTTGGTTTTTTAGCAATTTCTTCTTCTACCTCAGGTTTGGCAACCACTTCTTCCTCTACATGGGTGATTTCCATCAGGGTCTTTTCCCAGACTGATTCAACAGATTCGGGCAGCATTACCCTCCTGTGTTCAAGGACACGGCTGTCGCCAAGACGGGTTCTCAGCGTCTCAATGTCCAGTTTATCGCCACCAGGTATGATCAGGTCTGTCAACAATTTCTCTGATTCACCAATTTTTTCTGTTAAATCCCTTATTTTGGGCCCCTTATCAACTTCTTCGTCATCAGTTTTTTCTTCGCCTGACGTTTCATATGGTACTTCTTCAGAATCAGACGACTTACCAACAGGTGTTTCTGTTGTTTCATCCTTTTCATTTATCTTGGATGTTCCATTAACAGAATTTGTTTGTTCGTTCTCATCCGATTCTAAGGATTCTGGCTCTTGGCTGTCATTTTTCTTACCAATATCTGCGGTATCATTGATTACTGATCGATAATCACTCATAATCTGTGTGTCCTTAAAGGGCTTCAATTTTTCATCAACACTGGTTTCATTTTCACCCTTTTCTTTGTCATTCATATTCCACTCATCCCGCCGAAATAATTTTTGATATTTCCAATCCTTTTTATATATATTACATATAATAAGTTAAAATTTTTCATATTATATTTAGAGGTATTAAGTACTTATAAGTAACGACAATTGTAATAATATATTCTTATGTCTGGTAATCTACATTTAGCATGTAGGGAACTTATTTTTCAGATTATACAGGGAAATATCGATTCTGAACTGGATTTGAACAGACACAAAAAGACTGTGAGTGCAAAATATAAGTTTAATGGGTTGCCGAGCAATGCCGAAATCCTTGCCAGGGCCCTTCCTGGAGAATATGGTAAGGTCATTGAAATACTGCAGCTCAAACCTGTGAGGACCATATCGGGTGTGGCTGTAATAGCGGTGATGACTTCACCTGCACCTTGTCCCCACGGCGTCTGCCTGCCATGTCCTGGTGGCCCTGATTCAGAATATATATCGCCCCAGAGCTATATGGGACAGGAACCTGCTGCAAAAAGGGGCATACGGTATGACTTTGACCCCTACTTACAGGTTGCAGGGCGCCTGGAACAGCTTACACAGATAGGTCATCCTGTGGATAAAGCTGAACTTATTGTAATGGGTGGGAGTTTCACTTCCAGGAGCCTGTGTTACCAGGAATGGTTTGTCAGGCGTTGTATTGAGGCCATGAACGATTTCAGGGTACGGCCCGATACTGGTGAGTTCAAATATATTGATGACGTGCAGGCCGAAAATGAAAGTGCTGTAGTACGGAATGTGGGCATTACCTTTGAGACGCGCCCGGACTGGGCAACCAGGGATGAAGTGGATCAGATGTTGCACCTGGGAGGAACCAAGGTTGAGATCGGCGTGCAGAGTATCTATGATTTTATCCTGGGCAGGATCAACCGGGGGCACGGGGTCTATGAAACTGAACTGGCAAACAGGGTGCTGAGGGATTCGGGATTTAAGGTTGGTTTTCATATGATGCCGGGCCTCCCTGGTTCATCTTTGGATATGGACCTTCGGATGTTTGGGAGATTGTTTGAGGATGAGCGGTTCATGCCAGATTACCTGAAGATATATCCCACGCTGGTCACGCCAGGGACCGGATTGCATGAACTGTGGGATGCGGGTGGCTACCGTGCCCAGGAAGTTGAGGAGGCGATTGAACTGGTCGCAAATATAAAAGCCCTGCTGCCTCCCTGGGTCAGGCTGCAGCGGGTACAGCGTGATATACCTGCATACCAGATCCAGGCAGGCGTGACAAAAAGCAACCTGAGACAACTGGCAGGGGAAAGACTTGCACAACAAGGAGGGAAATGCCATTGTATCCGGTGCCGTGAGGCGGGTCACAAGGGTCTTAAGGGCATCAAGCCCGGACATGTGGAGATGATATCCCGCTCATATCGTTCATGCGGCGGAGATGAGCATTTTATTTCATTCGAGGATATTGAACATGATGTACTGGTAGGGTTTATCAGGTTGAGGTATCCTGGTGCCCCGCACAGGCCTGAGCTTGAGGGTGCGGCCCTGGTGCGGGAACTCCATGTTTACGGGCCGCTGGTGGGTGTGGGGCTAAAACCGCAGGCAAGGGAATTTCAGCACAGGGGATACGGGGAAGAATTACTGGCTGAAGCTACAGAAAGGGCACAGCAGGCAGGTTTTAGCAAGCTTGCTGTTATCAGCGGGATAGGTGTAAGGCCGTATTACCGGAAACTGGGTTTTGTGCGGGACGGACCATATATGTCCAGGTTCATTTAGGTGGGATTGCTGGATGACGATTGGAGTTACCTGGGCATGTTTTTTTCAATATAATTTGATGACAATGATTAAGTACTAATTCAGCTTTCAATATTTGGTAAAAAATATAGACAATTATATATAATCAGGCAAATGGATTGAAGTAAAGCCAATAATTCATCGAAAAGATATTGTATGTTGCAATATATATTGGGAAGATCTGGGATATAAAAGAAATATTAAGTTTAAATAATTGCCTAATTAGATTGGAATATTATTATGGTGACTATCAAAGAAAACAGTCCATTTACACCCGGAAATCCAGTACCCATCGAACTTTTTGTTGGAAGAGTTGAACAATTCAAAGAAATTGTAAGACATGTTAAACAAACAGAATATGGTAAACAAGAGAATGTTTTTTTATCAGGTGAAAGAGGTATTGGTAAGAGCTCATTAGCTTCATATTTACGTTACTATGTTGAAAAAGAAGATTTCCTTGCTGTCCATGTTTTTTTAGGTGGAGTCACTACTTTAGAAGAATTTGTACGCCGTATATTTGAGCAAATCCTTAAAGAAGCAAATAAACAAACAATGTTTGATAAAATTTCTGGTTATTTTGGGAAATATATTAAACAAGTCGATCTTTTTGGCATTTCTGTTAGTTTTAACCCACCCGAGGCTGATTTAAAAGATTTAGTAATAAATTTCCCAGAATCCATTAAAAATATATTAGATCTAATAAAAGATGATAAGAAAGGATTATTTATTATTTTAGATGATATTAATGGGATTTCAAATTCACCTGAATTTGCGAATTGGTACAAAAGTTTTGTAGACAATGTTGCGACACATTATACGCAATTCCCTCTTTTTTTAATGCCGATAGGTCTCCCTGAAATAAGAGATAATTTGAGTAGACAACAACCTTCTCTTATGAGAATATTCAGAGTAATCGAAATTGATAAACTTTCTGATAAAGAAGTTTCTGAGTTTATTGGAAAAGCATTTGACAAAGTGAATATAGAAGTTGAGCCTGAATCTATGAATCATATGGTTTTATTTTCGAGTGGATTACCTGTTTTAATGCATGAAATTGGTGATGCGGTCTATTGGAAAAACGAAGACGAAATAATAAGTCAAGATGATGTAATGCCTGGTATTATATATGCAGCAGAGAGAATCGGACAAAAATATCTTGACCCTAAAGTTTACAGAACAATTCGAAGTGAAAGGTATAAATCGATTTTAAGAAAGTTGGGTGAAATGCCAGGTAGTCATTTCAGGAAAAAAGATTTTGAAAGTGAATTGAATAATGAAGAAAAAAGAACATTTGATAATTTCTTAACGAAAATGAAACAATTGGGTGTAATCCAATCCGACATAGAAGGGGGACGGGGAGCATATAAATTTGTAAATGAGTTATTTCCGATTTATATAACTATGGAAAGTCGAGCTCAAAGGCGAAAATTAAAGGATTAAGATTACAATATAAACTAAAGCAAAACAATGGGTTAGTCTGCTTGTGAATATTTTATTGAAATTCAATCAACATATCGTATGCCAATTTTTTTTGTATTAATCCCTATACACCCTTTCTGATGCCTGGGACAAAGCGAAGTGACGTCCGGGGTCAGCGACAAACGTGCCTTGAAGCATAATAGAAAAAGACAAATAACCAGAACAATAGTCATAAAAAAAAGAAAGACGCTGAGTGAGATATTCGAACTCCTGTGGCGCAGTGCACCACCGGTTTTCAAGACCGGCGCCGTGGTCCGCTTGGCTACCTTAGCAAGGTGGTTCCGGATTAAAGTGTCCCGGTGCCCCGCACAGGCCTGAGCTTGATGGTGCGGCCCTGGTGCGGGAACTTCATGTCTACGAGCCGCTGGTGGGTGTGGGGCTAAAACCGCAGGCAAGGGAATGGCAGCACAGGGGATACGGGGAAGAATTACTTGCTGAAACTATAGAAATCATCCTCATCTCGGCACTACTAAAAGTAGGCTGCGCCGATAGCGGCGGCAGTTCAGTGCAGACATTGATATAATCTGCTGGCGGCTAGGCACAATAGTATTCTATAAAGGGAAACTTTTATTAATTATTTCCTCTTACATAATACTATGATCTCAAAGACTATCTGGGGAAACATAATTAAAGATTTCCAGAAAAGGCGATATCCCGACATTGTACAGAGGGATATACACTATCCTCTTGACATCCCATTGGACAGAGCTGTTGTTCTTTCAGGTCCCAGAAGGTCAGGTAAGACATATCTCATGTATCTGGGAATCAAAGAGCTTTTAGCGCGCAAAGAGGATAAAAACAGTATACTGTATGTGAACTTTGAAGATTCAAGACTGGTGGGTGCAGTGTCACAAGACCTGAACACACTTCTTGAAGTATTTTTTGAGATTTATCCTGACAGGAATGAAAAAACCTGGGTATTTCTTGATGAGATACAGGTAATCCCTGATTGGGAACGATTTGTAAGGACACTTGTTGATATGGAAAATGTCAATGTGTTTGTCACTGGTTCATCATCCAGGCTCATGAGTAAAGAAATCGCCACAAGCATGAGGGGAAGAAGCCTGACATACAATGTATATCCCTTCTCTTTTGCCGAAGTCTTAAAAGCAGGCAAACTCGAGTATGAAGAATATCTTTCATCAGGGCAGATGGGGGAAATAATCCAAAAGCTGGAAGATTATGTCAAATATGGCGGATTTCCTGAAACAGTGCGTTACAGGGAAGAGTGGGACCGGATATTGAGTGAGATAGTAGATGTGACAATATTCAGAGACATTGTTGAAAGGTATGATGTGAAAAACATAAAGATGCTGAAACTCTTCCTTAATGCTATATTCAATTCAAAGGAATTTTCAATTCATAAGTTTTATAATTTCCTTAAGTCGCAAGGCTATAAGATAAGCAAGAATACGCTGTATACATATTTCGGTTATTTTGAAGATTCATTTATTGTTTTTCCACTCAAGAGGTTCTCTTATTCTTACAAAAATATAGAATCAAGTATATCAAAGATGTATCTTGTCGATAATGGATTACTGTCCCTGCAAGGTATACAGGACTATGGGAGGCTTATTGAAAACATTGTTTTTATTGAACTGAAAAGAAGAAGTAAAGGAGATCTGTTTTACTATAAGTCCACATCTGGCAGGGAAATTGATTTTATCATTAAGGAGGGGAAAAAGGTCTCTGAACTTATACAGGTATGTTACATGCTTGATGATTTTGTGACAAAAGAGCGTGAAGTAAAAGCTCTCCTGCAAGGTTCAGAGGAACTTCGATGCGATAATCTGCTGATCATTACATGGGATTATGAGGCGGTTGAAATTGTTTCCGGGAAGAAGGTCAGATATGTTTCTCTTTGTAAGTGGCTTCTTGATTAGTGTTTTGTTCTTGCACAAACCATGATAGCGGTGTTAGGGGGTCGTGACAAACGTGCCTTAAAGCATAATAGAAAAAGACAAATAACCAGAACAATAGTCGTAAAAAAGAAAGACGCTGAGGGAGAGATTCGAACTCCCGTGGCGCAGTGCACCACCGGTTTTCAAGACCGGCGCCGTGGTCCGCTTGGCTACCTCAGCAACGTGGTTTCAGGTTGGATCAAATATAATTGTAGGAGAGGTATTACTCCTCTCCAGGTTCTTCTAATTCTTCTGAGTCTTCCGGTTCATCTGATTCGGATTCATCAGACTCTTCAGCTTCTGATTGCTCCTGTTCTTCAGAATCAGGCTTTATCAGTTCTTCTGTATAAGTTTCAACATATAACACTTCTGTTAGTTCAGTATATTTCAACATGTCCAGTGCCAGTTGTGCTTTAGTATTCAACCAATGCTGTGAATAATTAAATTCCAGGGGCACATTGACCTTAGCAACAGTACCATCGATCTCGATGTCCATTTCCTGGGCCATATAAAGTGCACTAAGACCAACTGCTTTTTCCTTCAGTTCCTCAAGCATGGCTTCGATCTTATAATCATATGTTATCATCTGGCCTGCCATAGGGCTGTTGAAATCCAACCTGGCATGGCGTCCCATGACCTTGAGTACTTTAGCCTGTTTACCTTCGAATTGAACCATCATCCCTACCTGTGGTTTCTGTTCAAGACGTCTGAGAGGAAGATCCCTCAGTAATTTTGGATCACGGTCACCAAAAGCTTTTTCAGGTGGAATTGTGACAGTCCCTTTATAGCCTACTTCATGCTCTTTTATGTCTTCCTCAAGACCGATGATCATCTGGTTCACACCAATAATGATCACATCGCCACCATACCTGCCATTGGAATTATATACATTATGGACCTTTGCCACCTCTTCATTTGTAGTATCGAAGATAGTACCGTCCTCAAGTTTACCTGTGTATGATATTTTAATAAAATCTCCTTCATTGATCGTCATGATAATTACACCGGGGTCTAAGATAACGGGATTGGTAAAAAACATTTCCATGCCGTATCATAAAAGTTTACAACAATTGATGACATGCATGACCGATAGAAAAGTCTTAAATCAATTCATTCCAATCAATCTTTCAACGGGGATAGCTATGGATGAAATAACAGAAATATATGAGAAAGTAAAAGACCGCATGAGCATGGAAGATTTCCTTGCCCGGATGGAAGAAAAGAAAGAACTCCTTGGCGGACTTCCGGATGATAAAACTCTTGCAACCCTTGTGATCTATGATATGGGCGAGTACGATGATAAGATAAAGATAGGACAGGTAACACTTGATAATTCTAATGTTACAATAGTGGGCAAGATCACGGTATGTTCAGATGCCAGGGAATTCAATCGTGAGGACGGTTCTACAGGCAGTGTTGCTAACCTGACAGTTGCGGATGAAACTGGTTCTATCAGGGTCGTGCTATGGGAAAGTGCTGCAGACCTGGTACAGGTAGGAGAGATCGTGTTTGGGGATGCAGTCCAGGTATCCGGTTTTGTAAGGGAAGGTCGTAATGGTCTTGAGGTCAGTGTTGGCAGGGGCGGTAGTGTGGATAAAGTGGCCATGAGTGAAGAGATCAGAGTAAGGACAGAACCCTACCGTATCGAGGAGATAAAAGCGGGTATGAGCGATATCCACCTGGTAGGAAAGATACTGGACATGGCAGATACCAGGACATTCCAGCGAAAGGATAATTCTACTGGCAAGGTCAGGAACCTGACACTGGGCGACCCCACAGGTAAGATCGGGCTCACGTTATGGGATGAAAATGTGGAACACGTCGATCAGTTGAACCTGGGTGACACCATAGAAATAACCGGGGGCTATTCAAAAGAGAATTCCTTCAACAACCAGGTGGAGATCAACCTGGGAAATAACAGCTCAATAAAAAAGACCAGTAAGCAGGTGGAGTTCAGTGAGAAGATCACTCTCATTGGTGATATCGAGATCAACGAGTCATACAGCATTATAGGATATGTTACAGGGCTTGATGAACTGAGGGAATTTAAGCGCAAGGACGGCTCAAGTGGCAGGGTAGTGAACATCCACTTATCAGATGACTCAGGCAGGATAAAGACTGCACTCTGGGATAAGCAGACCGAGATCATACATGAGATAGACATCGGGACTAAACTGCAGGTGACTGACTGCTATGCTAAGTCAGGATGGAACGACGAAGTGGAATTGAGTGTGGGTGAGAGAAGTACAATTACAATACTTGAAAAATAAAAGATTTATCTGGACCGGACCTTTGCCCTTTTGGCTTTTTTCAGCTTTTTCTTGTCCATCTTGGTCCTGAACTCACTTACTTCTTCTGTAGTCTCTTTCTTTTCCCTATAAAACATAAGACCCGCAATTAAGCCAAAAACCACGATAAAAAGAACACCATAGAACTGGAACTCGGTCAGCGGACTGAAATCCGTGTGCTTGAACATGAACTTATCAAGTATCCAGATAACAGCAGTGGATATTATTGCCAGGATCAGTGAGTATAGCAGTGCAAGTAAGTCCTGTTGTGAAGCCCATTTTTCGATTTCTGCATTCATTTTGTTTTATCTCCTCATCCTTTAATTGAAGGCTTTTATGTAAAAAAACTTTTGTATTTATTTTTTATGACTTGTTATACCTTTCTCGTAGTATATGATCTATAAGATTATCAAGTCAAGTTAATCAGACCGAATTGAGGATTTTCTTGTAGGTTCTATTCTTTGTCCCTTTCAATAATAAATGCACCCACATAGTCGCATTCCTTACACTGGTACTGGACACCGGTCTTTAGACCCATGTAATACGTGACGTTGGTCGAATTGCACTGGGGGCAGACAAGGACAGAATCAGTCCTCTTCCGGGCTTCTTCCTCGATTATCCTGTCAAGTTCATTGAAATCCTCAGCATCTTCCTGTACGATCATAATGCTACTTTTTTACTGTGAAGGTAAATGTTATACCTTTGCCTTCCTTGCTTTCTACCTCAATCGAACCTCCATGCCCTTCAACAATCCCTTTTGCGATGGCAATACCCAGGCCTGTCCCGTTGGTATCATTGTATATATCATTACCCACGCGATAGAATTTTTCAAATATTTTTTCAATATCATCAGTTCCCAGTCCAATTCCATTATCTTTTACAGTAGCCTGTATATACTGGTCAAGTTCCACGATGTCAATATCGATTCTGCCCCCCCATGGAGTGAATTTCAGGGAATTATTCAACAGGTTTACAAATACGGATACAAGGGCATCCTTATTTCCAGTAATGCCGGGCAGGTGTTCGGGAACGGATGTGTAAATACCTATTCCCAGGTCATAGGCGGTTTTCTCAACAGTCTCGATAGATGTACTGATAACTTCATGTAGATCTACCTCTTCTTTCTTGAAGTTCATCATACCTGATTCGATCTGGGAAAGATCCAGCAGGTCATTGACCATACGTGTCTGGCGGTCAACATTTCGCATTATCCTTTCGATCAATTCATCTTTATCGATCAATTCGCTCCCGTCAGCATCTTTCAACAGTTCGGTTGAAGTCTTTATAACAGCAAGAGGCATTTTGAGTTCATGCGAAACCATGGAAACAAAATCTGATTTCAGTCCATCCAGTTCCTCTAAATTCTGGTTTGCCTTTTCCAGAAATTCATTGGACTGCTTGAGTTCATAGGTTTTATTGTGAACTTCAATTTTCAGGGATCTGTTCCAGCTTGTAAGCAGCAGGATAAGGGAGAATCCACCCAGCAAGGTGATGCTGGCAGAGAATAATACAAGGACTGTATTCTTCAATAATGCCGGATGTGTAATTTCTTCAACTTCAGTTACAGGGCTAACGACAGCCACTGACCATAACCGCCGCCGCCACTCTATGGGTGAGAATGCTACCATCTTGTTTTCTGATGTATTGTTTTTTCCATTTTGAGTAAATTCTGCAGTTCCTTTTGAGCCGTTCAACTGTTCTTTCATGATGTGCATCCATTCCGGATTTGATTCATTAAGTATATCAAAATAATAATCTCCTGCATTATATTGCCCGGACCCGTCATACAATACCTGTGTGTTCCTGTCAACAAGATATACATAACCGGAAGAATCGTAAGGTTCGAGATATTTTTCTATCAGGGTTGAGATTCGTATTATCCCAAGTATGGTTCCTTTATGCTCCTCTCCATCAAAGATCGGGACCCAGATAAACGAACCAAGACCCCCTTCAAAAAGACCAACCGGATTCGTACAATATGTATCCCTGGTGTCCCTGGCATGTTCAATTGGATATTCCCTGTTATTTTCATACAGGTTATATCCAATAGGAACATTCTCTTCTGGATAACCTGCAACAACCACACCACTTGCATTGATGTACTCCAGGGCATAATAACCTGTGCTACCTTCGTAGATATCTATAAATAATGTCTGGAATTCCTCTGGAGAATCATTTGCATGGTTTCTGGCTATTGATTCTGTCAATTCAACTTTTTCATTCAGGAATTCCTCTACACCAGTTGAAAACTGCTTGGCAAGGAGCAATTGTTGTTTACTGAATTCCTGCTTTGCAACTTCACATACATCATTGTGGGTTTTTACTCCCATAATGATAATTAAAAGTAAAAAAAGGATACTAATAACTGCGATTGCGAAAATTACTTTTTTTTCATGTTTTTCCATGAGTGAAAATTTTTCTTCCTTTTTTATTGTGATACCACCATAATTTAGATCGATCCAATAATCGGGTGAATTGCTCAATTTCTATAACGTATAGGAAATTATATACTTTCCTGTAGGCTTAGAAAATGCGAACGAAGTGAGCATTTTCTTTATATTATATTGAATCATCAAAGTTTTGAAAAAGTACGGCTAAAAGTGCAACTGCTTTTCACCCTCATCGTTGATTGTGATCAGGATGTTTCCAGATTAAAAATTACTATTTATCGCTTTCGGTGTGCCAGTATTTCTTCAGACATCTGCTTTTTAAGAAGCATAAAGTCAATATCAGAAAGACCCACCACTTCCAGCACGCCGTCCCTTAAGAAACATGGTTTGGTGATCTTGCAGCACCATGCCATGCTGCCGAAACAGGTACTATCCCCATATTCCAGGAGTGTGCCCTCCACGATTTGCAGTTTCAGCTTTGTAAACTCCTCGGCTGACATACCGATCTGGTTAAGGGCATTGTGAACTGCACAGGGTTTTACTGGCAGGCAGCAAAAAGCCAGTGCCCGCAGGTCCCCACCGCCGCATATGTGCTTTGGCGAATTATACCAGCCTGTGGTCATCTGGTATGAGGTGATCTGGTCCACAAGGAACCGCAGGGTGTCGGGTTCTTTTAATACTGCCCTGGCAGCAGAGACCATATCAGCACCCCTGGAGAACATGGACTTGGCTCCAGAATAATCAACGATCGAATTGTTACCAATAATAAACAGGGATGTAATGTTGCGTATCCTTTTTATGAGATTGACGTCAGCCCCATGTCTGCCCACGGCATCGATATGGATGATATGAGCACCTGCCTTTTCAATCATATAGGCAGTCATCAGGTCGTCAACCACATTGGCCCTGATCTTGACAGACACTACAACTCCCGTACCCTTGACCGCCTCAATGATCTCGCGCAGGGTATCAGGATGCTCAAGCAGGGATTGACCTGCGCCCAGTTCCATGATCTCGGGCTGGCGGCAGTGTGCATTTATTTCAATACCTGCCCCGTATTTTTTAGCGATCCGGGCAGCTTCGACATATACATCGATATCTGTTGCCCTGACATTAACAAGGACAGCACAATCATTAGAGTTACCAGTAATTGTTTCCAGTTCAGATGTCAGGAATTCCATTGGTGAATCTGTTACGAACTCACTGCGCCCGCGCTGGGTAATTCTTTTTGCAGCATCGTTTGTACTATCATCCAAGTTATAACCGCCCAGTACCACCAGTCCTGCATGGTCAGTGAACTGTTGTGCAAAATTACTGTTGGTAATACCTGCCATAGGGGCAAGAGCAATAGGGTTTTTTGGAGTAAGATATCCGATCTTCAGATCGAATGGTTCAATCAGTTCTGTGTTCAATTGTGATTCCTCACAGGCAATGTGAATGGTAATTCGAATTTTTTCAGGAATCTTCCAGATTGTTTAAACTATAAAAGTCTTACTGGAATCGAACAGCAAATCGAAAATATAAGTGATTATTTGTTAATTATTGCAGGAGTGACGTCCTTTCCATTCTTATATCAATTTGGCAACAAAGAACATACCTACAACAATTATTGTCATGAACAACCCGATATATGCAATCGGACTCCATGCCAGCACCTTGCGCCCGTCCAGTACGCTGATCGGCAGCATATTGAATCCTGCCAGCAGCAGGTTGATGATCACACCCAGGCGACCTATATCGTATAAAAACCCCGTATCCATTAACAGCGGCATGAAAGCAAAAGCCAAAAACAGGTTCATCACAGGACCAGAGGCTGCGATCTTACCGTATTGTTTTTTGGTAATATGAGGTCCGAATATCTGCACGGCCCCGGGTGCTGCAAACAGTATACCGATCTGCCATGCCATGTAAATGGCCAGCAGCAACATCCCGAAACTCATCCTGAACTCGGCCCATGCACCGTACTGCTGGGCAACGAACTTGTGCCCCATCTCATGGAAAATAAAGGATATACCCACCGTGACCAGGGAGATTATGAACAGGTCAGTGATAAACGTCCCAAATATCTGAGAACTCGTGGGCCTTATATTATCCAGTTCCATCCATGCGAGCATAATGGCGAATGCATATGATATTGCCACCCAGGCAATGAACAGATGTTTCAATTCAGTACTGCTTGTATTGAATATGGCCATCTTTTTCGAGCGCACGGTCTGGAAATGTACTTCTTCAAGGCCAGCCACCCGGGACTGTTCAATTTCAGGCATAGAAAGAACCTATGAGTATACTATGATTTAATGTTATTCAACGTATAGGAAAGTATAAACGCATTTGTTTATCTTGCTGCTGAAATTAGATACATGATGAAAAAAACATCACACTTCTATTTTGCCCCGAAGGGGCTTTCTTGACTTTGTATATTCGTTTGAATCTTTAGTTATGTCTTCATTTGCACAGTCCTAAAGAAAATCCATTAGCCTCTTCTGTTTCATCTTCCTGTCAAGCAATTTTGATTCGGGTCGCCACATTTTGCTAACGGTATTTATCCGCAAAGACATGTCATTCAGTGCATTGTTAACGGAATCAAACCTCACCGGGACCGATGACACTGCTTCCCGGGCGGCTTCCCTGACCACCCATACTCCCAGGGGTGCCCAGTAATCGGGCGTAATTTCCCTGATCGCGAACACATTGGCACTGCGGCGCATCCGGTGCAGGTGCTCAAGCACAGGTAGGCGAGCCGCATAATACCCGCCGCCCAGGTTCGAGTATCCTTTCTTGCCGCCATAGTCCTCCCAATCTGATTCTACCGAAGTTGCCCCGGTTGACCATACAGCCTTTGGCATCCATATCTCTATTAATTCATAGGCAAAGGCTCCGGGAAATACCAGTATCTCGAAGTGGTTCCCGTGCAATCCCCCGCTGTACAGCAGGACATCATTCACCTCTGGGAAATATCGGATCTCGTCGATTAACATCTTCCCGACCATATCATCTGTGGCAGTGATGGACCAGCGGGTGGGCACGATCTTGCGCTGTTTTCCCAGCAGTCCGATAGAAAGCAACCTGTTAATGTGATCCACAGTGATATCTGCGTTATAGAGTTCCTCTATCTCATCCACAGCCCTGGCATCGGTATCACTTATTGCTTTATCCACCTGCCTGGGTACTACCGGGTTCTGGGCTATATCCAGCTTTGTAACCTCTCCGGCAGGTCCCATGGGCGAGAGTACGCCATCGAAACGCAGTCCTACACGGGGTACCTTGCTGAACCACACCTCTGTATCTACAGGTTTTTCAGATAATGCCAGTTCCTGGGTCTTTTGCAACATGGCATCGGGATTTGAAGCATCCTTTACATTGAACTTCATATTTGACCTGACCAGGCTGGACCTGAGTCCCACAATATCCCTGATACCCAAGTTGTTCCATGAGCCCGGACTGTCATAGATAGCAGCATCACTGCCCGTGACCTCAGGCGGTATCAGTGGTCCTGCAGATACCTGTGGATACCCGTACCGTCCCACAAAGACCGAGGGTGGGGATGCACCGAAAATGTTATCAGAAAGCTTGGCAGTTGTGCCAAGTGACTTGAACCTCTCAAGTATGGGGCAGGCAGGACGGCCGCACAGACCCTTCCCCTTACAGGATACACATAGCGAAGGCATGTCTGGAGATATTGGGTGTTGGATACATTAAAGGATGTGGTTGGTCTGTGGTTATAAACCGTTCTAGGAAATAATAGAAAGTCTCTAAATTCATTATTGAAATCCATGTGTCATCGGTTAAGAGTAATATTGTTATAGAACACGGATTGTACGGATGACACGGATGCGCGCGGATGCGAAAATAGATCCGTGAAAATCCGTTTAATCCGTGTTATCTGTGTTCTATTCAAACTAAATTGGTTAATCATAAAAAATCATTGGTTTTTTGGAAAACGATACATATGAGATTGTCGGAAAAGTACCCAAAAAGGGCTTAAATTGAAACTTTCAAAATTATTATTCCAACTAAATCATTATGCTGTGCCATGTCGAATTTAGACAGTAAAGCTGAAATATTGAAAAACAAGGCTTTTCCGACAGTCTCACATATCGAGTCAGTCAAACTCCTTAACCGATGACTAATGTATTGGAATCAGAATCCGTATTTTCCAACCAGAGGTACAAACACCACCCCGCCCTTTGCTTCTTTTTTTACGCCGTTCGACTTTGTGATCAGGTACAGTTCCTGCATGTAACGGCCTACAGGTATCACCATCTTTCCACCTGCTGCCAGTTGTTCGACCAGGACCTCAGGCACTTCAGGCGCAGAACACGCTACAGATATCCTGTCAAAAGGAGCAAGTGCAGGCAATCCCAGGCTGCCGTCTTCGATTATGACAGTTACATCTTCATATCCCGTATTGACCAGGTTTTTTCTTGCAAACGCAGCCAGTGATGGGATACGTTCAATTGTATATACATGTCCGCCCGGACGGACCAGTTCTGCCATGACAGCAGCATGATATCCGCAACCTCCCCCCACTTCCAGCACTTTCTGCCCGGGCTCAAGCTCCAGCAGGTTACACATTATGGCCACCATATGCGGTGCGGATATGGTCTGTCCCTCCCCGATCGAAAGCGGATTGTCCGCATATGCGAACCTCTGCTCACTTTCATGCATGAAACTATGCCTGGGCACACGTACCATTGCATCAAGAACCTTATCCCGGATTTCCGGATATCTTGATCTTAATCCATTTATTAGTTGCCTTCTTTCCTTTTCAAGGTCCATGTTGAAGGCCCCCGTGGTTTGATCACAGGTCCGCCTGAGTAGGATTTGCCTGGTCTTTTTTTACCGGTCTTTTTGTAATCCTTTAACCATTCCATCCGTTCTGAGGAGTCTGCAAAGATACGTTTGATGTATTTTGCCATGATGCACTCCCCGTTCCTTTTAAAGAATTTCCCATCACGCACCTTTATCTTTTTTATTACGAACCTGTTAGACCCTGACGACAACATTTCCCCGACTGTGAACTCCCGTTCACCAGGCACTTCCATTTCAATTGATTCTGTCTGCCAGCCTCGTGTGATGGATATCTTGGTCGTGACTGTATCCGTATATCTGGTCCATATTGTATCGATCTCATCGGCCCTGGCACTATATACCCGTTTGTCGCCTGATTCGATTGATGTGACAAGCACAAAACTAGCATCGCCTTCGGGTCCGCTTTCCACTATGAACTCATCATCTACGGATATGATCTCATCATTATCCTGGACAATTGTGCTTTTGGTGGAGTTATCGCCTGCACTGATAACAACCCTGATATTTGTTTTCTTCTTTTTTTCAGAGTAATAAGGATGGATTGTATCGCACAGTGTGCATTTTATCAATATGTCCGGTTTTTCTTTCAGTATATCATGGGGCACAGGTTCATGTTGTGAACAATTAGGACACTGTGCCTGAATAATCTCATGTACCATTCTACTTTCATTCCTCGCATTCTAATAGTACTGAATGATAGTAAACACTTCGATGCCAGCATGAAAGGTGGATCAAGTTAATCTTTATATCTGTAAACGAAAGGAAACGGTGGAATGGTTTTGGAAATATTAAACAGGATCTGGGATTAAGAGAGTTTTTGACAAGGGGATTGAGGAATGTGGAAATTGGATGTGGGACAGCCTCTATACCGCCAATATTAATCCTGTTTTGGAAACTCTTAAGTCAATTCCAAATTAACTATATGACTAGATGAAATTCCAGATCCTGGATGCCGACTATACTTATGATGATCTGGGCAACCCGGTCATACGCCTGTACGGTAAGAACGAAGCCGGGCAGAGTATTTGCTGTTTTGTACCAGGCTTTAAACCGTACTTCTTTTTAAAACCCGATAACCCTGGAAAGGCAGGTGAACTGGCAGAAAATATCAAAACAACGTTCACAGAACACGTCACCGACGTACAGCTAACAGAACGCTATGAACCCGTAGGATATTTTGAAAAACCTACCACCATGCTAAAACTCATCCTCAAGGACCCAAAAGGCGTACCTGCCATAAGGGACGACATACAAAATACCAGTGGCGTCTCAGGGATATATGAGACCGATATACTGTTCAGGAACCGGTTCATGATCGATTCGGGTATTGGCGGCATGTCCTGGGTCGAGACCGATTCAAAACCACTGGAAGAGGACAAGTTCAATGGTATCAACCTGTTCGAGGTGGAATCACAGGTTAAGATCGTGGCAGATACTGTTACACCTGTGGATATTATTCCAAATTCCCAGTTGAGATACATGGCATTCGATATCGAATGCCTGCCAATCGACGGAGGCATGCCTGTGCCTGAAAAAGCCCCTATTATCATGATAAGCTGCACATTCGAGCCGCAATTCAATGGCAGCAGTACTACTGTCCTGTTGTCAAAAAAAGCAGAGGGGCTGGACAGTGACACTGAAAGCTTCCCTGATGAAGTGGAAATGCTTGAGCGCTTCTTTGGGATTATCAGGGAATATGACCCTGACATGTTTGTTGGATACAATTCCAACGGGTTTGATATTCCCTATATCGTGAACAGAATTAAGACACTTGAGGCAGGTCGCAAGATCAATATAAAATCGGCAATGGGCCGTGACGGCAGGTCAGTGTTCTACCGTAATATCGGATATGTGACAAAAATCTACATGGCAGGTCGAGTTGCTGTGGACGTACTGCCTATCCTCAGGCGGGATTTCAGCCTGAAACAATATACGCTGAAGAACACTGCCAGGGAACTGCTGGATAAGGAGAAACTGGATGTCAGTCCGGCAGATATGGAAGAATACTGGAACGATACAGGTGATAAGTTCAGGAAATTTATCGATTATGCCAGGCGGGATGCTGAACTGGCAATGGACCTTTTGCAGCAGTTAAGCCTGCTGGACAGGTTCATGGCATTATCCAGGGTCAGCGGCACCCTGATCCAGGACATCCTGGACGGCGGCCAGACAAATATGGTAGAGAACATCCTGCTCAAGGAGTACCGTTCACACAACAGGGTCATGGCACCAAGGCCCGATAGCGACCTGGCCCACCAGCGCCGGGTAAAAAGTGAAGAACTCAAAGGCGGCGAGGTGCTGGAACCAAAAAAGGGCCTGATGGAAGATGTGGTCATACTGGACTATAAGTCGCTCTATCCCACCATCATGATGGCGCACAACCTGTGCTATACCACTGAGATCGTGGGTGATGTGCCTGATGGCGATGTAGTGGTAACCCCTTCGGGCGGCAAGTATGTATCCTCAGACGTTCAGCGCGGCATTGTGCCCGCTATACTTGAGGAGTTGCTGAACCAGCGCATCGAGACCAAGCAGAGGATGAAAGATGCCTCAGGCGATGAAGCCCGGGTACTGGATGCCACACAACATGCTCTGAAGATATTGCTGAACAGTTATTACGGTTATTCAGGTTACACGAGGGCAAAACTGTACAGTCTCACGCTGGCCAATTCAGTGACCAGTTTTGGCAGGGAGAACATCCTGAACACCAAGCAAGTTGTGGAAGGGCAGATCGGCAGTATATACATCATTAACCACCAGGCGTATCGGGATACGGAACTGGCAGAGAAAGGACTGGACATGGATACGGCACGGAAGGTCGACCTGTCAGTGGTTTACGGGGATACTGACAGTGTGTTCGTAAAGTTGTCACCCGAAGGTATATCACTGGATGATGCAGGTGCAGTGGGGCGCAAGATCTCAGGTATCGTATCTGCTACACTGCCTGACCCGATGGAGCTGGAGTTCGAGAGTTTTTCCAGGCGTTCCATTTTCATTGCAAAGAAGCGATATGCTGTCTGGGTATTTGAACCGGGCGTCGATGGATGGTCTGACAGTATCAAGGTGAAAGGTATGGAAACAGTCAGGCGCGACTGGTGTGAGCTTACAAGCAAGACCCTGAACCATGTACTGGAACTGGTGTTAAAGGAAGGCAGGGTCGAAGAGGCTGTTACATATGTCAGGCAGGCCATCAATAGTGTGAGGAATATGGACATTGCAACCGAGCCTTCGGCTATAAATGACCTGGTGCTGACAAGGAAATATACTAAAAAGACCGAAAGTTACCGCAACAAACAGCCACATGTGACTGTTGTGGAGAAAATGAGGGGGCGCTCAGGTTTTGTGCCATCGGTCGGGGACAGGATACCTTTTGTGATAACAGCTGGCAACGGCCTGTTTGTTGAAAGGGCAGAGGACCCTGAGTATGTGAAGGAGAATAATATTGCCCTTGATGTTGATTATTATATCAAAAAACAGATACTTCCGCCTGTGGAGCGCATCCTTAGGGAACTGGGTGTGGATGCATCGGTCCTGGATTATGATGAGAAGCAAAAGGGACTTGCGGATTTCGGGGGCGGTCTGGAAACGGGGCATACTGGCAACCAGGCAAAAAAAAGTAAGACTAAGGTAAAGAAAAACCAGGCCCGGTTATTAGATTTTTAAAAAAAATGGAGCACGATATGAAAGTATACCAGATAAACAGTTCACCTTATGATGCCAATGCCTTTTTGGTCGTTACAAAAAAACCTGTACTGGTCGATGTGGGAATGAATGCATCATATATCCTGGACAGGATAACGGAAATAATGGAGCCTGACAAGGTTGAGAACATCATCCTTACCCACGGGCATTATGACCACTGGGGTGCAGTGGAGGAAGTGAAGCAGAGAACAGGTGCAAGTGTGGCACTGCATGGGGATGATATGTATCTACTGGATGATGATGTGTCGAACGTGTCTGCAATGTTCGGGGCTCATGTGGCTGGTTTTACACCGGACCTCCTGCTGTGTGCCGGGGAATTGATAGACCTGGGGGACGGCAGCAGCCTGGAAGTGATCCATACTCCCGGCCACACACCCGGTAGCATCAGCCTGTACCATGCCGGCTCAAAGATACTGTTCACAGGGGATACTGTATTCCCTGGCGGCAGTTTCGGGCGCACTGACCTGACCGGCGGCAGCCAGGGGCAGCTTGTGGAATCGCTGAAGCTTCTTTTGGGGCTGGATGTGGGAGTGATGTATCCAGGGCATGGGGATGTGACAGATAATGATGTTGCCGGCCAGATAAGTATGTCGATGCGTCTTGCACAGACGTACTTGTGAGATGTGGGGTTAACCCCAAAATAGTTATCTTATTTGGCAGTTTATTGAACGTATATGGAATACGATATAGTACATACGTGGTGGGAGCACAGGATATGCAGGATCAGTATCCCATCATGGACAGGGAGAATATATTTCCAAACGGGTGCGCAGTACAGGGGAGTTGATGGACAGTTCCAGGGAGGCTTTCGGCAATGAATGAACTGGATGATGATTTAACAGAGTTTGACATTGAGGAGCTCCTACCACAGAAAGAGCGTGACCATATGCTGCATGGACTTCACAGGTATCTAACGTGGGTGGGGGAGGTTGTGCCTGAAGAAATTACTGTTGATGGTCGTGAAATAAAGCTGCGTAATCTGGTATGGAAATTAACCAAAAAAAGAAGATTGACAGAGAAGGAAAAAAAGTGTGTGAGTGGTTTGATCCTACACCTGGACCAGAAGGAAAAGTTTGATGAGGAGCGCCTTGAGAAGGCAAAACTTACCAGGGAGCAGGCTGAACAGCTCTATGATGAGGCGGCCGGGTTGGTAAGGGCTATTATGGATCTGCGGGATCTGGAGGAGGGTAAGATTAAGATGGCTGATTTTGATGAGATTGCACTCAGGGACAAGCTGGAAGATGCCAGGCGCTGGGTGAAGTATGTGAAGCATATGAAAGAGTGATGGTCGAATAGAACTGGACCTGAAAACTCAATCGATCACACACCGACGGCGCGAGATTGACGGAAGCGGTGGTTAGTGAGCAGGTGGCGCAAAAATAATTTTTAAAAGTTATTTTCTCAATAGACTGCTTTATCTAATATAAATGAAATAATTTATTTAGTGATTGAAAATGGTTATTGACATACAGGAAGCATATAATCTCATGGAATTCCTGAATAAATTAAAACCAGAAGCAGGTGTGCATGTAGCTGAGCAAATGGTTGGAAAATTCAAAGGAATTATTCCTAAATGCACAAGTAGTGTAGACTTTTTGAAGAAGGTTCGTGAAAGTCAATATGACTAAAATATACATTGACACCAATATTTTTTTTTAATGTCTGGAATACCAGATGGAATATGAATTGAACCCATATGATTCGATAGCTTTTGCGATTGTAGGAACTGCTGGATGTGAGATTTTCGTTACCAGAGATAAGAAAATCATAAAGAATGAGCCTCTGGCAAAATGGATATAACAGCTTTGAAATGCCAATAAACACCTAGAAAGTGTCAGTTTTTCTAAAATTTCATTATATGGGTTTGGATTGAGGGTATTTCAGGCAATTTTTGATACAATATATGCACAAACTCAATAGAATTAATTCAACTGTATCGAAATGTATTTATGATAGGTGCTAATGAATACGTTACGATTAGATCCTATTTTTTGTTATTTTTGGATTTTTAGCAATAATATGTACCTAAACAACTGTAATAGTTAGAATTTACTTAGATTTTCAATTGAAGGATTTTTAAATGAATTTTTTATAAATACACGCCTTAAATACCTCATAAATCAAAAAATAACGAATATACTCTGGAATGCCAGAGCCTCAATAAAAAAAGAAAATGTATGGCGCGAAGCCAGAAGAATTATTAGATTGAATTAAATTCCAGCCGATTTTGCAATATCCTCTGCCACATCGGTCCGCTCCCAGGTAAAGTCCGGGTCGTTCCTGCCGAAATGCCCGTAGGCCGCAGTCTTCCTGAAGATTGGACGCCTCAGGTCAAGGGTCTCGATAATGCTCTTTGGGGTCAGGTCGAAATGCTTGCGCACCAGCCCCACAATATCTCTATCCTTCATCTTACCTGTCCCAAAAGTATTAACCATAACAGCAGTAGGCTCAGGCACACCAATGGCATAGGCAAGAGATACTGCACACCGATCTGCCACACCGGATGCGACCACATTCTTGGCAACATACCTGGCAGCATAGGCAGCACTGCGGTCCACCTTAGTAGAATCCTTGCCTGAGAAAGCTCCGCCGCCGTGAGGCACCAGTCCGCCGTAAGTGTCCACTACGATCTTCCTGCCTGTCATGCCGGTATCGCTCTGTGGCCCGCCTACAACGAACTTGCCAGTCGGGTTCACATAATATTTAGTATCCTTATCCAGCAGTTCAGGGTCAATGACATCCTTGATCACCTTATCAATGATCTCGTCAATTGCATCCTGGGTGATGCGCTCACCCGTGGTATCAAGTATCTCTTCGGTATGCTGGGAACTGACGATAACCGAGTCCACCCGCTGGGGTACACCCATCTTATATTCCACTGTGGCCTGGGACTTGCCATCCGGGCCAAGGTAGGAAAGTGTCTTGTTCTTCCTCAGCTCGGCCAGCTTCTGGCACATCCGGTGGCACTGCATGATGGGCAGTGGCATAAGTTCCTCTGTCTCCCTGCAGGCATACCCTATCATCATACCCTGGTCACCGGCACCACCCACATCCACACCCTGTGCAATATCAGGCGACTGCTTGCCAATGGCATTCAGCACTCCGCATGTCTTATAATTAAAACCATATATCTCACTGGTATACCCGATTTCCTTCAGGATACCGCGGGCTATTGACGGTACGTCAATATGGGCCGATGTTGTTATCTCGCCGCCCACTATCACAAAACCAACACTGATAAATGCCTCACAGGCCACCCTGGCTGTAGGGTCCTGTCTCACGATCTCATCCAGAACGCCGTCTGATATCTGGTCGCAAACCTTGTCCGGATGCCCTTCCGTAACTGACTCTGAGGTCAATAAACTGTATTCCATATTTGAGATCATTTTTTCACCTATTTTTGTAACTGAATTTCCTTTAGTATTTATAACAATATCTGAATAAATCGCAAGTCTTTTAAATTTTTTCTGGTCCTTTGAACTCCCTAAAATTGGTCTATGCTTTTCTCACTAATAAGAACAGCAACATCGCTAAATCTTAATTTAGGTCCATGCCTTCCCATATTGATTATAAAATATTCTCAGGTATTGAATGTATAAAACACCAGTAGATTAAAGTGTCGATGCCTGATGTTGGCAATATACAAAATATATATCTCAAGTTATAGTTGTCAGTGAACTTATATGAACTCGCCTTCAGGAATTCATACGAGTTGGGTGTTAATTCCTGGATAAGCCCTGCTGTCGGACTTGATTACTGTTTTTTAATTTGAGCATTGTCCCCATTCTCTGTGTACCTCTGATCCCTCTACGGTTCACAATGAATTGATTCCATTAGCCCACATTTTTACTTACCCGGCTGCCTGTCATTTTAGATATTATGTTGAGGAAATTTTTAAAAAAAATCAATCTTTCAACATCTTACTGTAAAGGTCTGTACTCATCCAAAATCCATGTTTTTGAAGTTCATCCAACATATATTTCATATTTTCAATAAGATATTTTTGATACATTACCTTTAGCAGTCCCAGAGTACCCATAACTTCAATTCCATATGCTACGGCTGCCCTTCTTCCGACAAGGTCGTCCAGTAAGATCAGGTCGGCATTCTGCTTAATGGCAAGAGCAATTGCTTGTGCTTCCCCTGCACCCAATGCAGATGAAAAAGCGATATACTCATGTTCTTCAACTTCCACGACTTTGATCCAATCGGCATTTTTAACTTCCTTTGATCCTTTCAAATCGTTATTGGTAACATCTTCATATACTGCTTTAGGTATCGAAATATCACCAAAATCGGCTAAGATATCAAGCATACCAATTGCAGAGAAAAATATCAAAGGTGATGAATTACTGACTATCTTCATCTAATAAACCAAGCCTATTTGCAGTCTCGATATCTTCTTTTAGTTCTGGAACACCGTAATTAAATGGTACGTTGGAGTCCTTCATGATGCCCAACATCTCGAAATGATTCATTTCAAGCAGTTCTGCCATCTTACCAAGTGAAATCTTTCCTTCTCTATAAAGTTCCAGCAGGAAGTTCTTTTTCACAAAGTATTCTACACGATCCTTTCCTATACCCTGTGAATATAATATGTCACTTGGCAGATGTATTTCGGTTGTGATTATTTTCAGTTCTGCACCCATTTTCACCATAATTTGTTTGATGTACATTTGTTATAAACATTTGTACCCGTTTTGAGTCTTTTAAATTTATTCTGGTCTTTAAAATTATAACGAACCGCAGATGAACGCAAATGAACGCAGATTTCGCATGCAGTATCCGTGTTAATCTGCGTTCATATGCGGTTAACAGAACTGATTATTAAGTGTAACCGGAAAATAATAAAAAGTCTCATCAAGCACATAGAAAAGTTTATCAAGCATTGTGTGTGCTTGAACATAATGAAAAAAGCACAAACATTCATGGCGATGATCCTGCTTTTCAGCGCAATCACACTCGGATGCATCCAGGAGGAGCAAAAACAGCTTGCAACCATCGATGAAACTGCAGGGGAACTAACACAGCCAGCGACAGAAAAACCGCAGTCACTCCTTGTTTATTGTGGTGCAGGTATGCGAAAGCCAATGGATGAGATAGGATTACTCTTTGAAGAAAAATATGGCATTTCTGCACACTACAACTATGCAGGTTCAAATACACTCTTAAGCCAGATGGAACTCACGCAGGAAGGAGATATATACATGCCAGGGGCTACATATTATTTCGATGTTGCAAAAGAGAAAGGATTCACTGATTATGAGCAACTTATCGCATACCATGTGCCTGTAATCGCGGTACCGAAAGGAAATCCTGTAAATATAACATCTCTGGATGACCTTGCAAAGCCAGGAGTAAAGGTCATAATCGGAGATCCAAAGGCAGCAGCAATTGGCAACCTGGCGAATAAAATACTGGAAGATAATAAAATCCATGAAGATGTGGAGAAAAATATCATTGCCCGCGGTGCGACCGTAAATGAACTCATAATCTATATATCCATGAATCAGGCGGACGCATCGATAATCTGGGAAGATCTGGTTGTAAACAGCGAAAAGATAGAGACTGTGGCGATACCCTCTGAGCAAAACATCATAAAGATTATTCCGATCGGTACACTGACATTTTCCGAAAAGAATGATGCTGCAAAGAAGTTTGTAGATTTCGTTGCATCCCCTGAAGGAAAGACAATTTTTGAGAAACATGGTTTTACATCATACCCGAACGAAAAACACGAAAACTGAGGCTATGCCCATGACCGATATAGCACACACCCCTATTGGGATCATACATTCACCATTTACCAATCCGGATGATACGCCAATCCAGAGCGTTTTTGCAGATGGGGCGAAAGGTGAAGTAGAGGTATTCCCGGAATATGCTGCCGGTCTCAAGGATATTGATGGATTTTCTCATCTGATCCTGATCTACCATTTTCATCTTGTGGATGATTATTCCTTGATCTCAAAGCCATTTTTAGAAGATAAAGAAAGGGGCATCTTCTCAATAAGGCATCCGAAACGACCGAATCACATCGGTATTTCCATTGTCAAATTAAATGCTGTCAGAGGGAATAAACTGGAGATCAGCTATGTTGATATCATAGACGGAACGCCGCTGCTTGATATCAAACCATTCGTACACCGGTTTGATAACAGGATCGGTGTAAAAAGCGGATGGGTTGATGACCAGCACATCGGTGAGATCAAGGATCAGACCCCGCGGGCATTGAGAGATGAGTAAATGTTAAAAAGGAAATCAATGCTGAAGATCGCTACTATTTCAATCACATTGCTCCTGACCACCTTTATCCTGTCGCTGGTCATATGTATTGTTACGCACACCAACCAGCATATTTTATTAACAAGTATTGCATCCAGGGAGATCCAATTTGCGATTAAGTTAAGTTTGATCACTTCAATTATTTCTACATTGATGTGCATCATTGTCTCGATACCCTCATCGTATGCACTTGCAAGGTATAATTTTACTGGAAAAACGTTGATCAATACCATAGTAGATCTTCCGCTTGCACTGCCACCTCTCGTGGCCGGAGTCGGGCTTCTGCTGCTCTTTGGCACAACCCCATTCGGAAACTGGCTTGCAGACATAGGAATAAAATTCGTATTCACACCACTTGGAATTATCATTGCACAGTTTGCTGTGAATATATCGTTTATGCTGCGGATTATGCGTTCAACATTTGAAGGGATCAGTCCAAGGTACGAATATGTGGCCCAGACACTTGGCTGCACTCCGATCCAGGCATTCTTGCGAACAACGCTTCCTATGTCAAAGAATGGTCTTCTGGCTGGAGGGGTTATAACATGGTCAAAAGGAATAGGGGAGTTTGGAGCAGCCCTCATGGTTGCCGGTGCAACACGTATGAAGACAGAAACCCTGCCGATATCCCTGTATCTGAATATGTCCAGCGGGGATCTTGACCTGGCAATAGCTGCCGCAACCATTTTGATAATTATATCGATTATCTCCTTATACATCTTTGAAAAGCGTGGTAGTATTGTTCATTTATATTAGGTAGTACAGATGATACGAATTGAGAATGTATCAAAGGATCTTGGTGAATTCAAACTGGATGATGTGACCCTGCACATCCATGAAGGAGAATATTTCATCATACTTGGTCCGACAGGAGCTGGTAAAACAATCCTTATCGAGACGATTGCAGGTATCTACCAACCCGATTGCGGCAGAATTTTTCTAAACGGGATGGATGTTACGGACACTTTGCCAAAGGATCGATCTATTGGCATGGTCTACCAGGATTATATGCTATTCCCGCACCTGACTGTGGAAAAAAATATTGGATTTGGGCTGCGTCATAAAAAAATCACCAGAAATGAAACCAAAACAAAAGTGAATGAGATTGCAGATCTTCTTGGCGTTTTGCATCTATTAAACCGATATCCAGGCACGTTGAGCGGAGGAGAGCAGCAGCGTATCGCTATCGCACGGGCGGTTGTTACAGAGCCAAAGGTACTGCTTTTGGATGAGCCGTTATCTGCGCTGGATACTCGCACAACTGGACGGCTTCGTGAGGAACTTGGTAGGATACACAGGATCACGAAGACCACAACGATACATGTAACACACAGTTTTGAAGAGGCTTTTTCTCTCGGTGACCGGATTGCTGTGATGGGGAGCGGGCAGATCATTCAGGTAGGTGCGCCAGATGATGTGTTCAGAAAACCCAATTCAGAGTTTATTGCAGATTTTGTTGGTGTTGAAAATTTATTTCGTGGAAAATCAGTTGTTCATGATACCATCTCTGAGGTTCATGCCGATGGGATATGTATTGTGTCCAGCACGTTAAAATCCGGGGATGTATCTATCTCTATCAGACCTGAAGACATACTTATCTCAAAAAAAGAGATTGATTCGAGTGCAAGAAACTCATTTTCAGGGCAGATTATGGAGGTTAAGGATATGGGTGCACTCGTTAAGCTGGTGGTTGATGTGGGCATTCCCTTTATGGTTGCGCTGACAAAGCGATCGTATGAAGATATGGAGCTTGCATACGGCACTCATGTTTATATTGCCTTTAAAGCGTCTGCTACACATCTTTTTTAGCTTGTGTGCAATGTATATGATCAATGTATATGATCTGATGTCAAATTCAAAAATGTGGGTTTTATGTGAATGTACAACCATTATGAATACATCGGATTGTCGCTTGCACGCAGTGCCCTTATGATCTCTTCCACAAAATGCTCAGGTGGCTGGGCACCCACGAAATCCACTATCTCATTGATAACGATCTTGGGCACGCTCATTGCCATATACTTCTGGACCAGATAGGGAAACTCCACCATTTCCACCATATCTGCTTTTATGTGCTCATTCTCAATGGCAAGTTTATGGGCCGTTCGAACAGCCATTGAGCAGTAAGGACAGGTAGAGGTCACAAGCACCTGTATATGCACTGGCTTCTTAACATTTGCAAGTTTTTTCTTTACATCATCTGACAGGTCTGTCCTGCCCCTGGACACATCGACCAGGTCTTCCTGGAACGATTTGAACTCGTAACCCGACGGGATACCGTAGAACCTGATGCCGTAGTCCTTCTCCCCCAGCATCACAATGGCAGGGATCTTCTTAATCCCGTAGGATTTTGCCAGTTTTTCATCCTTGACAAAATCATGGATTTCGGCCTTGATCTTTGGTGACATGCCTGCCAACTCTTCCACCATGCCCCTGGTATCGGCACAGAACTGGCATTCGTTCTCCTGGGTGAACATTATTAATTTTACGTTACCCTCAAGCTCTTTATCCAGCTTTTTCTTAATATTCTCCTTATCTTTGTCCTGTATCACTGCCATACAATAACCTCCGGCTGCTTCCCTTGAATTTTTAAATAATAGTTGAAATTGATCAAATATCTAAATGTCGATAAGGGCACTACACCAGTTTCAACTTACCCACCACTTTATCCAGTTTCTCAACCGCTGCCGGCCCGATACCCAGTACAGTAACGGTCCCGGGAGGTATCTGGGTAAGCCCGGCATCAGTGATAAGAGCAGTGGACAGTCCTTCCCTGCGCGCCGACTCCTTTAACAGAAATAAGTCCTGCAGGGTGCCGGTCTTAAGTACGACCTTCTTTTGCCCGTCCTTCATCCAGGCATCACGTTCCTTCTTATCTGCAAAATCAGAGGCTGTCACGGCTGCATGTGCTACCTGTACAGCCAGTTTGCCCTTTGAGAGTTTAAGGTCATCACGGGTTACGATACATTGCTTGTATTCAGTCATTGATGAGCATCCCATTCCCATCGAATTTCAATGTGTCCGTAGTTCGCTGGTGCCATTCTTCACCAAGCTTCAAGGCTTCATCCCTGTTGAAATCACCTATCTCCACGTCCTCATCAGTGAATCCGGATATGGAGGACATAGGAATGTACAGATTCTCAGCCCCGTGCTTGAACACAAGATGCCCGCCATCAATCGATATGGTCTCACCGATCCTCTGCCCGCGCTGCACCACGAACTTACAGAGTATGTCCTGTTTTGATATGGATTTATTCCCATCCTGCCCCTGGTCGGGTGGTTGGGGTTGATGGGCTCTTAGTGGTGCGGCAGGTTCACTAGGCACTTCCTTTTCTGCCTGCACATTTGGTGGGACCGGGTGGGGTATGGACATCGAGTGCCAGTCCAGGTCGTTATGCTTATGTTCCCATTTGCTGCCCACCTGCCTGCTTTGCTTTGTTTGATCTTTATCCTTTCCTGAGCTATTGGGTACTGCCTTCGATACTACACTTTTCTGTTCAACAGGAGAACTCAGGGCGTCATGTACATTCCCGGCAGATACTACTGGCTTTATTTCTTCCCCGGCAGCTACTATATGCTTATTATTTTCCCGGTCAGCACCGGAATCATCTGTCACACTTTGCCCCATTAGTTTTTTCAACTTATGTTTAAATCCCATCCTTTATCCCTACCAGTGTATTCGTTTCATGTATTTTTCATCAACGCCTAAAAAATCAATGGCCGAGGCAATAATAGCATTGGTGAAAATATATGAGTTGATCTCAGAAATAGATGGACGCACCTGGTTCATCTTTGTAGTTGAGATCTTACTGGGCGTCTTGTCGTGGAAGATGCCCATATCTCCTTCTTCCACAGGTATGAATATGATATTATCCCCATATCCCCATTCTTCAAGTAGTTCAACCATCCTGGAATTTTTATTTACAGTAATAGGGAACACGTCCACTCCCTTGCTGCGGGCCCTCATCATCCCTTCCAGGATCTCCCTGGTATTGCCGCTTCCGCTGATGGGAATATATACGTCGCCCCTGACAAAACTGGGCGTGGTGGCATCGCCTTTGATGTAGACATGCTGGCCCAGGTGTGTCATACGCATCCCTAAAGCTTTTGCCACGAATCCGGACCGTCCTACACCGTCCACTATGAAATGGCCACGACGGTTCAGCAGCTTATCTATCCACGACCGCAGGTATTCATTTTCTAAATTCCGAAGCAGCCTGGCATTTTTAATATAATGGTCCATCTGCTGGTAATATACACTGACATCACCGCTGTCCAGGGCAGGCAGTACGCTGTTTAACAGAGTACACAGTTTCAGTTCGAACTCAGAACCCATGACTGCCAGTTCGCTGGGCTTTTCAAGTTTTATATCTTCGATCAGGAAGACAAAACCATTGTGTGATTTTATTTTTGTATAGGCAGCGGAGTCGGTTTTAGCAGTGATAAGTATCTCACTTGCACCCAGGCGGTGGGCATCTTCAAGATAGTTGATAACACTTTCAGTGCCACCTGAGCCCGATGCAGACAATATCATGTTGGACCTGTCAGGGTCAAAGTAGCGGCGGATGGGATCGTCAAGGGTGGCAGGGAAAAGCGGTTCATATTTCAATAACTGGTGGAGAAAATCATATAAGGCCAGTGCACTCCTGCCCTCACCGATGCCGTATATGACCTTTTGTTTTGTATCGGCCTGGAAAATAAAATCTCTCAGGACTTTTATCAGTCCGCCAATCTCTTCCTCCGGGATATGCTTGAGTTGTTCAAGAAATCGGAGCTGGATGTCAATCGAATCATAAAATTTAGCAGTGGAAGTCATATTGTATCCTTTAATGCTATTATGTTTTGAATTTAATAAAGTTATCCTATGTAAAACGACATGAACAGGCGCCGGATCTTAAGGGGCGAAACGCAATGTTGGGCACCTTGTGTTCCTTCTTGCCTGAAGCAGTATCTGTTCCATATTCAGTCAAAAGTAAAAATGATATGACAACAGTAAGTCAGACAATCTATACACCAGTTCCCTCATCCTGAAATACCATTTCCGTAGGATACACTGTAATAGCATTTTCGGTAATGTCGTAAGGCCGGTACAGCCGATCGTGCAAGGTTCTCCTCATTTTTATGATCCGTATTACTAATCGTATATCCGATCCAATTTCACTTTGTTGTAAAAATAATATGCCGTCAGCAGAGTATTCGATAATTCCGTCTCTTGAATGAAAGGAATTTTTCATACTTGTCTCAGAGGTATATAAAGCTGTGACTCCTGACTTTTTGACTGTCTTATTTAGATCAACTAACCTTATGCGGCTTTCAATTGAGTTATCGAACATAATGTTGAAAAGAGAGATCGAGTCAATTGCAATACGACTTGCTCCGGATGATTCTATAAGTTCCGGTAATTCGACCCTGATCCTTCTGGCCAGGGTTTTAATGTCTGACAGATCAAGTTTTAAAAATTTCAGTTTATTGTTTTCGATGTATTCCTGCAGTTCCCACCCATAGGAAGCAGCAGTTGAAATTAAAGATTCCTTTTCCTCTTCGATACTAATATAAATACAGGACTCTCCTTTATCCAGGCCATCGTGGATATACTGGAGTGCCAGTGTGGTCTTTCCAGTACCGGGATCACCCATGGCAACGACAATATGCCCCTGTGGAAAACCACCATTGAGCATTTTATCAAGTCCGGATATACCCGAAGAGACACGTCCGTTTGGACAGATCTCAGATAATTTTCCTGATATTTGAGACTTCGAATCCATCATTGGAAGTTATTTTTGTTTCGAATTTTTCAATATTGTTCTGTTCGAGCTGGGGCAACAGCCCCCTGAATTTTGTGATGCAAAGGTTGCGCTGCAATTTCACTGATTTTTTATCCCATTCAAAAGTGAGCACACCATCAACGGTATCACTAATAATTTCCTGTATATTGGTTTCAAGGATTCTGGTATTTAGTAATAAATATATTAAACCATTCCATTCTTTTGAAATTCGTACCAGGCTTTTTAAGAACATAATAACATCATTCTTGCTTAAATAATCTCCTTCATACAACACAAGTTCAGTCAGTGAATCAAGGATCACGATATTGTTTGCGGCAAACTCCCCGAATAGATCTGAAATCTCTTCAAGGATGTTCTTATTGGAATTACTATCGAAATCCAGGTTTTTTTTCTTATCTGTGAGCCATAGATTTTTGATAATACTTTGACGGAAGTAGATATCAGAAAGCTCTTTGAAGTTCACTCCTTCTTTTAAGGTGTTGAAAAAGTCTTCGTGGAAAGCATAGGCATTCTCATTTAATATGTCTTCTTTTGATCTCGATAAAGAGATGTAGTATATCTCATCAGGAAGTGCAAGTGTTGTATTGATCTCACCTTCATGTTTTTGTTTCTCATGCTTTCTATTTATCATTTCAAAATAGGAGGGATCAGCTTTCAGGTTGAGGTTGTTAACTATAGAGGTGTAGATGAATTCACGCGCACCGGCACCCACATCTTCAAGAAGAAGTATTACTGAACCTGCCGGAAAACCGTCATTGATGTTGGTATCCAGCGTTTTTATACCTGAAGGTATCTTATTAAGTGCCATGCTTGTAAATCCCAGATAAAACCATATTTAATTTTAAATCACTTCAGCATATTTATACCTGCCTACAAGTCTTTATCGTAGACTCGGATGAATATTTGCACATAAAAGCCAATTATTCTGCTATGAATATGGAAAAATTATTTTGAACAAGTTATGCCAAAACGAGTTGATATTGCATCTAGTATTGCATGTAGTATTAAATATTCAAAATGGAATATTTTTTAAATTTATTAACAGTAATTTTCCTAAAATGGATAAATTATGCTTGATTTGTACACACATCTTGTTTCCGTACAGGCTGTAAAGAAGGAACCAATCGCCTCTACTGCTGCTTAATATGTTCATTTTTTTTTGAGCCTGAAAACTGGTATTCAACTTATCGAATTACTATGATGAGTACCCTATATTTATACAGAGGATTTATATATAATTAGATTTATTAATTAATTGTGATTAAAATCACTGGACAAAGGAAATAATAAAACTAAGTTATTATTCTTTTGTTCAGTGGTTTAAAATTTGAGATGAAAAATAGGAGTTAAAAAACAGGAGTTAAAAAAAATGAGACATATAAAGAACGAAGAAGCAGTATCGCCAGTTCTTGGGGTTATCCTGATGGTGGCAATCACTGTGATAGTGGCAACGATCATAGCCGTGTTCATGTTTGGAGTAGGAGAACCTGATGAAGCACCACAGGCAAAGCTGAAATTCACAGCTAATGCAACAGATGTTTTGATCAAACATGAAGGTGGAGATGCATTATTATTGAGAGAATGCCTGATAACTATAACAAATGCGGATAACGATACAATATATACTGAATCATCTGCTCTTGCTGGATCAGGTACGTTAACAGCGGGAACTAAATTTGTTCATAATTATGTTGAAACAACAGATCCAGTTTCAGGTAATATTATAGAGATAATGATCATGGACGAACCCACTGGCCAGTTAATTGCAAACACACAAGTGGTTGTTAAATAAACCTTGATTCATGCCCCTTTTTTGGGGCATTTTTTTTTATAATCACACATTCTGCCAGGAACAGGGAGGGACCATAATGTTAGAAAACATAAAAACCGAGTTCGAAAAAATCAAGTTCCCTCAATTAACTTTGAGGAAAAATGGCGCTTTGCCGGAAGATAAAGGAGTCACTGAAATTGAGCCATATGACAGAGAGGTTCAAGGGGAAATTGTAGATCTGAAAATGTTTTTGTTCACCTGGGACGAAATTCCCGGGAATGATGACGAAAAACTTAGAGATTTTCTAAATAAGAATTATAGTCTTGACTGGTTAGAAATTGCCGGAATTGAAAAAACCGATGACGATATGACCATTGAAGTATCTGATGGGTTATTGTTCAGCTGGCACGAAATTCCGGGAAAAGATGAAGAAAGATTTAAAAAAATCCTGGATCAGAAATATGACCTGGATTGGGTGGAAACAGCTAAAATTGAAAAGATCGGTGAAGATACAACCACCGGAACATTTGATGAACAAAATAATGACTATTCGGATTCGGCTGAAACCATTGAAATCGATAACATCAATGAAGGTACAACCACTGGAGTCGATAAGATCGATGAAGGCGCAACCACTGAAATATTTTATGACAAAAATAATGATGATCCGGATTCGGCAGAAACAACTGGAATTGATAACATCAACGAAGGTAATATCATTGAAATATTTGGTGAAGATCATTGGCTTATCCTGACACTTAACGAAGAAAAAACCAGTGTGAGCCTGGAAATCGATGGTGTTACAACTGATGAATTTACTGTAAAGACAGTAAATGCTAAGTTTAACATATATTCAGATGTGAAAAACAGTCTTTCGCTAAGACTTGATGACGAAAAAACAAGGGTTTGCCTGAAAATCGATGACGGCAGAACAGATGAATTAATAGTAAAAACAGCAGATGACAGACTCAACATATACTTTGAAGGTATTCCAGGCTACACAGAAATTGAACGTTATTGGGTAAATGACCCCTTCTCTTTTGTTTCTATCCAGCACAACGAAACCGATGATGATTATATTTATTTTATTGCCGAGCCTGAAATGTCAACCTTCGAGGCCAAACTTCTCAGGGATATATATGAAAGGTCCCGTGACCTGATAACATATGAGGACCTGATCAATGGAGCTGACAGGACAGAGGTCCTGGCAAGCAAAGTCAGGGAACTGATTGATAAATATATCCAGGACGTTGATTTCAAAACTTTTCACAAGATTGTATATTATTTAACAAGAAACAACATTGGATTCGGTCGTATCGATCCGTTAATGAAAGATCCTGAACTCGAGGATATATCCTGCAGCGGGCCGGATATACCAGTGTATCTTTACCATAGAAGATATGAGAACATCAAAACCAATCTCATCTACGAAGAAGAAGAACTGAACTCCTTCGTTTTTCTAATGGCACAGCGAAGCGGGAAGAATATCTCGATAGCCAAACCGTCTCTGGATGCCACGCTTTCTGATGGGTCCCGCCTTCAAGAGACCCTGGGAAGAGAGATTACAACCCGCGGGAGTTCCTTTACGATCAGGAGATTCAAGGAAGTACCCCTCACTCCTGTGGACCTCATTAATTTCGGGACATACAATGTGGAGATAATGGCATATTTATGGCTTGCCGTCGAGAACAATAAGAGCCTTATCCTGGCAGGCGGCACAGCATCAGGGAAGACCACCTCACTTAATGCGATCTCCCTTTTTATCCCTCAAAAAGCAAAGGTAGTCAGCCTGGAAGATACACGGGAGCTGCAGCTCTTCCATGAAAACTGGATCGCAGGCTTAACACGAGAACCGTTCACGGACGGAGGTAAAGGCTCCGTTGACATGTACGACCTGCTTCGCCAGGGATTAAGGCAGCGTCCGGAATACCTTCTCGTCGGGGAAGTCCGGGGTAAAGAGGCCCTCACTCTTTTCCAGGCAATGAGTACCGGACATACTACATACTCAACAATGCATGCAGGCAGTGTGCAGGCAGCCATCAACAGGCTGGAGAATGAACCCATCAACGTGCCAAGGGTCATGATCACGGCACTTGATATCCTTATTGTGCAGAGTGCTATCTACATTAAGGGAAAAAGAATCAGGCGCTCAGTGAATTTAATAGAGATCATTGACCTTGACCAGGAAACAAGAAGTCTTAACACACTTGAATTATCCAGATGGAATCCGATCAACGATGATTTTAGCACAATAAGGGACTCCCAGGTTTTAGAGGACATAAGAGACCGGCGGGGATGGACTAAAAAACATCTGGAATTGACTTTATACCACCGGGAACTGGTACTTCAGTATATGGTCGACCAGAATATCACAGATTATGATTCAGTTGTTAATATAATCAAAGAGTTCAGCACCAATCAGGAAAAACTCATACGGAGAATTCAAAGTGAGGATTTCAGCACCAATCAGGAAAAACTCGTACAGAGAATTCAAAGTGAGGATTTCAGCACCAATCAGGAAAAACTCGTACAGGGAATTCAAAGTGAGGATTTCAGCACCAATCAGGAAAAACTCATACAGGGAATTCAAAGTGAGGAGTTCAGCACCAATCAGGAAAAACTCATACAGGGAATTCAAAGTGAGGAGTTCAGCTAATGAACTTTAACCAGTTTGCATTCGACAAGTTCGGAAATTTTGTATCCCACCATGATAGTTACCTCAAAACAAGGGGCCGGCTCAGAAGTGCTCATATCTTCAAACCATATGAAGAATATGTCTCTGAAGCAATTGCGATATCGATCATTGCTGCAATCGCAACCTTGATCATAGGCACAATAATTGGGATTATAATAACCACGCTGGTCGACTTGCCGCCACTGATGCTCTACAATCCCGGTGCAGCAGAATTCTTACGTTTTTTCACGCCCTATAAGGATTATATCCTGATCGCCTTAACCGGAGTGTTTTCCTCTGTGGTCCTTATGGGTCTTATTTACTCTGTATTCATGATCTATCCTTCTGCAAAAGCCAATATCAGGAAGGTAAAAATTGAAACTCAACTTCCGAGTACCATCACATACATGTATGCATTGAGTAAAGGAGAAACAAATATTATCGAGATCATCCGTTCGATCGCTGAATTATCAAACGTCTACGGAGAGATCTCACATGAGTTCGCCATAGTATTACGTGATACAGAACTCCTGGGTGCAGACTTCATGACAGCGCTTAAGAATCTCCAGATGAGTACGCCATCTCCTAGTTTTAGCCAGTTCATAGGAAATCTTATAACTCTTATCGATAACGGCGGTGATGTACCTGAATTCCTGGAAATCCAGATAGACAGTTACCGGAGGAAGACAAAATCAGAACATTCGCTTTTTCTCGATATGCTGGGCATGATCGCAGAAAGTTATGTAACAGGTTTTGTCGCAGCCCCTCTTTTTATACTCATCGTAGCCGTAACACTCGGAGCCATGAAAGGCTCAATGACAGGGTTATTACTGAGTATGACATACGTCATCATACCATTCAGTTCGATCGCGTTCATATTCTTAATTGACCTCATGCTTCCCAAGGATGAACAGATCATCGGGAGTTTGAGCCTTAAAAAAGTGAAAGAGTTTGTGGGATTAAGAGTAACTGAAATACCAGCAGGAAATGAACAGGAACTTTTCGATGAATATGAGAAAGCTAAAAAGCGGATACATTATTTAAATATTATTAAACATCCGCTGGATGCCTTCCATAAAGAACCGGCACTCAGCTTTTACATTAGCATTCCTGCGGCAATCATAGCACTTGTGATCTCTGCACTTGCAAACCAGGATGCACTTTCTAGTGGATATGCCCAGGCATTTGCTTATCTTACCGATTACATTTTACTTGCAGTTATCATAGCACTTATACCCTATATCGTGTTTTATGAGATCCGTGCGTATAAGATGCGAAAGATCGAGAGGGCAATACCACATTTCCTGAAAAACCTTTCAATAATTAATGAAACCGGTGTCTCCCTCTCCGAATCACTGCGAATCCTGCTCAGGAGTGAAAGTGGAGCGCTTCGTTTGCACATTGAGAGAATGTATACTGACATTTCATGGGGTGCAAGCACAAAAGAAGCTTTCACAAGATTTGCCAACAAATTAAAAATAAATATGCTCTCGCGTTTGACGGCACTCATCACAAAAGCCAGTGAGTCAAGCGGTGATATCCGTGAGGTTCTGGATATAGCGTCGATCGACACGAATATCAATCTACAGCTTAAAAAGGATAAATTCACGAATATGCTGATATATGTGATCATCATCTACATTACATTCCTCGTATACCTGTATATTGTGCATACACTTGCAACATCTTTTCTCCCCCAGATGGCAGCAGCAGGACAGGCAGGAGGGGGTTTTGTCAAAAACTTTGACCTTGCATTCTATGAAGTTTATTTTTACCACACAGTACTGATACAAGGCTTCTTCTCAGGCATGATGGCTGGTGTCCTTGGTGAAGGTGACCCACGGTTAGGTTTTAAACATTCGCTTGTCATGATGTTGATAGCATTTGTTTCATTTAAAGTATTGGTGATAGGATGATAAACTCAACAAAAGCCGCATCTGAAGTCCTGGGCATGATGCTGATCTTATCTACAATGATGGTGGTTATAGGATTGATCATGGTGGTTGGAGTACCAATGATCGATTCTGCCAAGCATACAGCGAAGATGGATGTGGCTATGAACTCGTTCTTATCACTCCAGAACGACATCGAGGAAGTAGTGCGTGGACCAATATGGGTGCAAGACCCTTCCAATATTACTGATATTGCGGGGACTGCGCCTTCACGGGAAACATATTTTGAATTAATGGATGGTACACTCTCCGAATTTCCAAGCAGCACTAATCTTACACATACTGCAAATGGGGGAGAATATACGACAAATATTTCAACAGGTAAGATAGAATATAAGTCAGGTGATGAGTTTATTGTATATGAGAATGGAGCAATTATACGAATGTACGGATCCGGAACCCCGATAATGTTCTCAGACCCGCTGATAAACATATTTAATAGTGGGACGGATCGCACGATTATCTCAATACATGCCATCAATTTAAGAGGGTCAATTTCCTCAACTGCAGGTGAAAGTAAAGCAATAGTGGAGACCAGGTTGAAGTATTACAACCAGACAATAGAATCTACAGGTGATCCAAACTCAAATCAATCAAATATTTTGATCTTCAGCGATTATCCCATTGCATGGAGTGAGTTCTTTGATGAGGAACTTTCAGGAGCGGGACTCACACCAGGAAATAAAGGGAACTTAACAGGTTATAATATCAGCGGAACAATGCCACTGGAAGTACAGGTATATGGTACGAACAATGACAAAGACAAGCTGGATATTTTTCTTTCTGTGTACGATTCGGGTATTGACCAGGAGATAGAGTAGGTGCGGCAATGGTTCGAAAATTCATTGACGATGATAATGCTGTTAATATCGAACTGGGTTATATTCTTAATCTATTATTGGTTATGATATTCATGGCATCCTTCACAGGTGCGTTTTACGTGCGCGCAGAACATTCATCCCAACAGGCAATGTATACTGAATTTTCTGAACTTGGAAGTGAAATTGGTCGTGATATAACGAATATGTACATTACAAGTGCAAACTCACCTAACAATATCACTATTTACATGGAACGTGACATACCTCTTACATTGGGAGGGAAAGGTTACAGTATCATACTAAAGAATGCGACATCCGAAAGTATGGCATCGGTGAACATCGAAGGGGGAAATTATGAGGTCATCACTATACTCAATTCTATTGACACTAATGTGAACGCTAAGGGACTCGTGTACAGCGGATCGGGTGAGATGAACATCAAAATGATAAAGAACAATTCAGGGGCATGGCTTTGGATAGAATAACCAGGAATGACAATGCATCGGTCACCATAGATCTTATGTTTGCAGTAGTACTTGTTATTTCGGCTATGATAGGCGCACTTATGATCATGCCAAATATATCCCACGAGGATAGGGACTGGCGTATCAAACAGTATATGACGGCCACAAGGGCGACGGATAATTTAGTGCAGAATGTGGGAGAACCGGGGTGGGAAGTTGAATGGAATTCAACAAACTACTCAAACGTTACGAATATAGGTTTGATCTATAGTGCTGGCGATCAGGACACGGCACATAAAGTACTTGATGAGGAAAAAGTCAAGGCTTTTATGGGATCTGGCTATAATTCCAGTGAGATCGATGTTAAATGGTGGGAATTCCCTGATTCTAGTACGCCAATGGCCGAGCGTGAGAACGCCACCAGGGCGCTGGGTCTCACAGGTTACGATTTTTATATGCAAATACATCCGGTCGGACAACAACTATTCAATTCGACACCTCTTGAAACAAATCTCAGCAACGTGAAAGAGACCCGTCTCAATACTGTATCAGTGGTGGACAGGTATGTTTACATAAAGGATTCTGCAGGAGAATATCTGAAATCTAATAATAAAGTGATTCATTACAGAATAAACATGTGGGTGTGGTAGCATGCGGAAATTTGATGATGAAACAGGGCAGTTGATATTGATAGCATGTGTAACTGTAGTGCTTGCAATCGTGCTGATAACATCGTATGAGTATTCAACACTCAGTACCGGCGAGGAGTCCATCAACCGGGAGAATATGGACTCAACTTATTACTACCAGGATGTCAGGGAACGATATATTAATATCTACAATGATCCGGAATATTTGGATTACACCAAACCAAATAATCTCACAGTGTTTGAAAATGAAATGAAAGACCTTGCTATTTTGCATGGTTATAGTATAGATTTTATACACAATGGCTCAAAGACCACTATTGTGTTTGTGGATAAAGATATTAAAATTGAAGAAGAATTGCCAGAGATGTGAATTATGTCATCAAAACTTTCCGAAAACGAGCACGGCTTGACCTATACACTTGAGGCTATATTGGGTGCTATCCTAATTATCAGTACAGTCCTGTTCTTTTCAAACAGCCTGCCTTACGTGGCGCAGAAAACAGGTGAACATTCTAAGGTGCAGTTGATGAACATAGGCAGGGATAATCTTGACCTGATAGAAGTAACACCAGTTGTAGATATTAATCCCGGATATTGGGCTGGTCTTGGTATTATTTACAGGAATTATACCCTGGTGGCAGATAAGAAATTTGTGATGCCTGGGGAAAATGTCACATTTACAGTATATACATTAGGTTATACTGAGATACTATACCATAATCTTTCACTTAAAAGGTCAGTTTTGGGATTCGGACCAAAAAGTGAAACAGATATAGGAATTATAAATGGAACGATGGTAACTAATTTTTCTTCAGTTGGTGATTTTAATGTAAGAGCAATTGACGACGATGAATCAACGTGGTCAAATTATGTTACAATTAAGGTTGGCCATTATTTTTTAGATACTGATATAAGTGGAATTTATAGTGGCGGTGATTTGAATGTAAGTGGGGTTGTATATGATTCAACGGGTTCAGGGATTCCTGAGCTATCAATCGAAATTCTAGATTCTTCTAAAGACGTTATATCTGAATCTATACCACCTGTAAATTATACTTCATATGGAAGAGTTATTGACGATTGTGAATATTTTGAATTGTGGACCTCATCAGGCACGTTATGGTGGAATAGCACTAATATTAGTAAAAATCATTCGATATCTGTATATAGTGACTCTAGTGACTCAGATTTTTGGCTTGAAAAAAATATAAGCACTACATATAATTTTGATAAGAATGATATTCTGTCGTTTTACTTTTTTTCAATAAATGGGAATGAAACGATTGATATGGAGTTGTCCAACAGTAGTGATAATATCACTGGTAAACTTACCTGGAATAATACTATTTCCTTAAGCTCTGGGTGGAATAAAATAAATACAATATTGAAATATCCCAATAATGTTAAAGGTAATATTAAAATTGAAGATGCTGATACAATTGAAATAAAGGTTTCAAATATCACTAAGAATGAATATTATTTATTCGACAATTTTATTGCAGGTGAAGGGGAATTTTCATTTATCTGGCCTCTTGAGAAAGAGAAAGCAACATATTATTTACGAGCAAGAGACTCTAATGACAATACTTCAAACCAACATAGAATGGTTTTTGCAATTGATGGTTTGATTGTTAGCGATAAATATGTAATTTATGAAGGGGAAACAACACAAATAAGACTGATATCGGATGAGAAACATTTCAAAGATTTGTTACCAACTTCAAAATTTGATATAAATCTAATATCATACAATCAATATGATACTAATAAGATATACTTATCTGATCCAATCGACCCAAAGATCGTACCTATAACAGCATATACAGCAGGAGATTACTACATATTTTACGGAGAGTCTAGTGTAAACGACCCGGCAGCAGGGATAAAGACCAACACAATCCTAATAAAGGTACTACCCAGCGATGGCAAAAATACTCTTTACAGCGATTCTAATTGTGGTGGTATCAATATCACACAGCTCAACGATTACATGCGCCTCAACATGCCGCCTTATGTAAATTATAACCTGTACCTGATCAATCCGGACGGCACGTTATGTGACGATTGTCCGGAATTTGAAGAGATGATCAACGGCTATCCCACAGGAGAAGCAGTGACCGTAAATAAACTCATCCACCTCAATCAAGGTAGTGAACTCGGATTCATGAGGGAACTTCGAATGGTGCTGTGGTATAAGTAAAATTGAAAACATTTCTTTTACACAATTGAAATTTATATCTAATGCAAAACTCGGATATAATAATATTTAAGGAAGCTAAAATCTACAATTAAACCGCATGAATTATTCAGATCATCCGAGAATACGTCTAAGGGATTTTATTGTCACCAGGGACGGATGGATATTCTCATCAGCCGATTACCATCATCCCGATGGTGTCAGGGGCGTGCTTCGCTATGTACCGGACCCCAAGGGCGAACGTACAGACGGCACCCGGAATTACCGGAAATACGATTTTGACGAGGCATATGATTACATGGACATCCACAAGCCAGAGTGGGTACAGGATGTCCATATCATACCCTGGGACCAGGTCGAACGTGTATTGAGCCCCCCGGAGCGACTGGCAGAGATATGGCGCCTTGACCCAAGGACTGAAGAGATAACCAGGACCCTGCTTAAGGCCGGGATTCCCATGAACAGTATAGGAGTAACAGGGTCATTCCTGCCAGGGCTGCAGATAAGTGGTTCCGACATTGATCTTGTGGTATACGGTCCACAGTGGTTCAGGGCCAGGGATATAATAGCAAGGGCAAAGGACGATCCCCACAGCAGCATCGAGCACCTGGACGAGGGAATGTGGGAGCGTATCTATAATAAGCGAATTCCTGAGATCGATTTTGAGGAGTTCAAACTCCATGAGATGAGAAAAGGTAACAGGGGAATGGTTGGAGATACATATTTCGACCTGCTCTTTGTCAGGGACTGGGACCAGGTCAGTAAACCACTGGGCAGGGGCACTGACCTGGGTCATGAGACCATAGAGGCAGTGGTAACGGATTCGGAACTGGCTTTTGACAGCCCTTCGGTCTATAAGGTGGACCATCCAGAGATCGGGTATGTGTTATCCTACACCCATACCTATGCCGGGCAGGCACTGGCAGGCGAGACAATAGAGGCCAGGGGCATGGTGGAAGAGGTGAATGGCCAGAGGCGGCTGGTTGTGGGTACAAGCAGGGAACCAAAAGGTGAATGGATCCGCTCGCTGACCCTGCTTGGGTCTTCTGGTAAATAGTAGTAAACTGAACTGTATCCTCAAAAAGAAGTGACCTTTTAATTTATTCTGGATAAATGGATCGTGGCAAAAAATATTCACCGCAGAGGACACAGAAGGTAAATCAGGTGCAATCTCTCTGTTTCTCTGTGGTTGAATTATAATTGTCTGAAAATCAAAGTGTTAAGATATTAGTATCGATGATTTCTAGTGAAGTCACATGATATGTAATGAATATAATGTTCTTGATCATACTCTCGTATTGCCACATCAAAAATAAGATCAGAAGCTGCGAAAAAACTACACCGCTCGTATCTTTTGTTCAAATTCTGTAATGGTCCTGCTCGTAGCTGCCAATTTCAAAAGTTCATTCAGCCTGGACTTGTTCCTGATATGATGGATCATATCAACCATATTAGCGGAAATGTTTCCAAATCTGACTGATAACACAGAAATGATGCTTTCTTCCATTCCCTTTTCCATTCCTTCTTTTTTTCCTTTCTCAATTCCTTCATTGAGAATATCCTGATATATTACTGATTCTTGCATTATCTCCAACTTCATCAAGCTTTTAACTAATTCCTTCGGGTATCTCAATCCTGCCAGTACGCCGGTGCATACAGACATATCATCTTTTATATCGGCGTTCTGTACCTTATCTGGAGTACATAATGTCAAACATTATGCATAAAAAAAAATCGACATATCGTATAATCGAAAAACAGCCATTTCATTTATTTGGAGTAGATTCTACCAGATCATCAATAACACAAGATATGTCCTTCATTATCTCGTCATAGTTGTCATAGATCTCTTCGATTATAAGAGAATCATAGGCATGAACTATAGCATTTCTCAACCCATTTAACCTTCTCAGTTTTTCAAATGTGTCTTCCTGAATAACTCTTTCTTTAAGAAGGGATTCAAACATATCGTAATCGTCAATATATTCCATTTTAGATATCTTTGTACCAACCAATATCGCCATATCCACAGTTGCCTCTATACTGACATGTATCGCATAAAGGATTGACATTTGCAGGGTTTCATTATTTGCAAAGATTTCGAGATCATCTGGCTTATTTATTCTCAGGTATTTGAGTTTTTCCAGAATATATTCAGCTTTCCTATGGATTTTTTCATAACTCGCCGGCAACACCTTTAATTTCTCCAATGATTTCAATAAGAGGCTTCTTTTTGAAACTCAATAATTTATAGGGCTCTAAATACTCTTCCAGAATGTTTTCATCTTTAGAGTATACAGTAATGTGGTTTTTTGCAATTTCAGATTTTAGATATTCGTCGCAATTCTCGAATATTACCACATCATACACATCCATCCGGATTTTTGGATAGACCTCATGATAGAGGAGGCTTTTTTGCAATTTCGAAGATTTTTTTAGCACAATGCATACATCGATGTCTGAGATTGATGTGGAGTAATTCTTGACACGAGAACCGAATATCAGGATTCCAGAGAACCGATTTCGAAAAATACTGAAATCACGTCTCACTTTTTCAATAAGTTCACGTTTACTATATATTCCCAATTTCAACATGTTAATCCCCTTTACTATTCAGTCTCTGTTATATCATATAAAATATGCTGCCTGTATGAACTTAAGCCGGACAGCCGAAGACCATGATAAAGATCAACCTTTTGCAGCTTATCTTAATGGCAGTACTGATCTATCCCTTAACCCCCGGATACGGGATCCCCGGAACAGGTATAGCTGCAGCAGTCCCGTTTGCACTCGTGCTGGTACTTTAAATCGGCCTGGGTGAGGTATCGTATTCTGTTTTTATCTGGTTGACGCAGAAAGAATAGATCCGGGAGATCTGGGACATCAGGCAGTTAATTGGGGCCGGAAGAAGCAGGATATTAAAAAAAACGAGGCCGGGCACAAGGTCGGTCTCAAAAGCATCGCAGCCAGGCTCTAACTATTATCCCATTATTTTTGTCTTACAGCAGCGCAAGCCCCAGGAAGTTGGCAGCACCACCTACCACAATAGACAGTATAAGTAGTGAATCTGGAGATAAGCACCATATTGCGCTATCCAAGTTCCTTACCGATCACTGCTATGGTAGCAGCGCAGGGAACATAGATAGTTGCCACCAGTGCGAATACATATATCTGCAGTGGTGTCATCACATCAATGAACATAGCCGTACCAGCCAGCACAGCCAGAATCTCAAGTGCCATCTCCTTACGCAGGATGCCAAATATGAATGCCGTTGCAGCATATGCCGGCAGTCCCAGGAATCCTACAAATACAGGTCTTAACATGTCCTCGAACACTGCGAGCATGCCCAGCTCATCAACCACGCCCAGAATGCTGCTGCCCACTATCAGTATAGGGAAAGCCACATGTTCTTGATTATACTCTCGTATTGCCACATCAAAAATAAGATCAGAAGCTGCGAAAAAACTACACCGTTCGTATCTTTTGTTCAAATTCTGTAATGGTCCTGCTCGTAGCTGCCAATTTCAAAAGTTCATTCAGCCTGGACTTGTTCCTGATATGATGGATCATATCAACCATATTAGCGGAAATGTTTCCAAATCTG
>Ga0255370_1004_pt1 | contig 68461 bp, 51 predicted proteins | sample ANMaggSeSYBR01F4_FD_182096 | JGI IMG/M metagenome (GOLD analysis project Ga0255370, IMG submission 182096) | Sediment cell enrichment communities from methane seep in Santa Monica Basin, California, United Staets - ANME aggregate JGI... | ecosystem: Environmental > Aquatic > Marine > Cold seeps >...
GTTACCTGAGAGAGTGACAGTTCCGTGGGATGGAACATCAACTATAGAACAAGTCAGTGCATCACCATCAACATCGGTTGCTGATAATGTGATGTCAACTGAAGTATCTTCAGGTGTTGTTATACTTTGATCAGAGGCTACTGGTACATTGTTGACTCCGGTAACTGTTATTGAAACCGTAGCAGTGTTACTATCAACTGTGCCATCATTTGCATTGAAGGTAAAGCTGTCAGCACCATTATAGTTCGCATCTGGTGTGTAGGTAGCTGTGTTATCTGAGAGAGTGACAGTTCCGTGAGATGGAACATCAACTATAGAATAAGTCAGTGGATCACCATCAGCATCGGTTGCTGATAATGTGATGTCAACTGAAGTATCTTCAGGTGTTGTTACACTTTGATCAGAGGCTACTGGTATATTGTTGACTCCGGTAACTGTCATTGAAACCGTAGCAGTGTTACTATCAACGGTACCATCATTTGCCTTGAAGGTAAAGCTGTCAGCACCATTATAGTTCGCATCTGGTGTGTAGGTGGCTGTGTTATCTGAGAGAGTGACAGTTCCGTGAGATGGAACATCAACTATAGAATAAGTCAGTGGATCACCATCAGCATCGGTTGCTGATAATGTGATGTCAACTGAAGTATCTTCAGGTGTTGTTATACTTTGATCAGAAGCTACTGGTGCATTGCTAGAGCTTGTAATGTTCGTGCGCAGTATCACAAGACCGTTATGATAATCGGCAACATAGGCATAGCTACCTGAAACTGCAACACCACTTGCATATCCTCTCATATCATATCTACCTGCAAGAGTAGGGGCGGCTGGGTTACTGATATTAATAATAGTCATTGTTCTGCCATTACTACTTGCAGCATAGGCATAGCTGCCTGAAACTGCAACATCATGCATCCATCCTGCCTTGTCATAAATACTTGCAAGGGTCGGAGCGGCTGGGTTGCCAACATCAACAATCACAAGACCCTTATTACCATCGGCAATGTAGGCATAGCTGCCTGACACTGCAACATTCTCCGCAAATCCTGCCGTATCATAACTACCTGCAAGGGTTGGTGCGGCCGGGTTGCTGATATCAACAATCACAAGACCGTTAGTAAAACCGGCAACATAGGCATAGTTGCCTGAAACTGCAACCCCCATCGTCAATCCTGCTATACCATAACTGCCTGCAAGAGTAGGGGCGACTGGGTTATTGACATCAACGATCACAAGACCGTTACTACTGGCAACGTAGGCATAGCTGCCTGAAACTGCAACGCCGTACGCATATCCCATCGTGTCATAACTACCTGCAAGAGTGGGGGCGGCTGGGTTGCTGATATCAATAATAACAAGACCGTTAGTACCATCGGCAACGTAGGCGTAACTGCCTGAAACCACAACACCATTCGCATCTCCTGCCGTATCATAACTACCTGCAAGAGTAGGGACGGTTGGGTTGTTGATATCAATAATCACAAGACCGTTATTACTATCGGCAAGGTAGGCATAGCTACCTGAAACTGCAACACCTTGCGCATCTCCTGCCAAATCATAACTACCTTCATAGGTAGGGGCGGCCGGGTTGCTGATATCAATAATCACAAGACCACTATTATCGGCAACGTAGGCGTAGCTCCCTGAAACTGCAACACCCCTTGCATATTCTTCCGTATCATAACTACCTGCAAGAGTGGGGGCGGCCGGGTTACTGATATCAACAATAACAAGACCGTTATTACCATCGGTAACGTAGGCGTAGCTGCCTGAAACTACAACACCCATCGTCAATCCTGCTATACCATAACTGCCTGTAAGAGTCGGGGCGGCTGGGTTATTGACATTAACGATCACAAGACCGTTATTACTGGCAACGTAGGCATAGCTACCTGAAACTGCAACACCAAACGCATATCCTGCCGTATCATAACTGCCTGCAAGAGTAGGAACGGCCGGGTTGCTGATATCAACAATCACAAGACCGTTATGATGATCGGCAACGTAGGCATAGTTGCCTGAAACTGCAACACCTTTCGCATATCCTGCCGTGTCATAACTACCTGCAAGAGTAGGGGCGGCTGGGTTGCTGATATCAATAATAACAAGACCATTTTCATCATCGGCAACATAGGCATAGTTGCTTGAAACTGCAACACCCAACGCATATCCCGTGTCATAACTACCTGCAAGGGTCGGGGCGGCTGGGTCGCTGATATCAACAATCACAAGACCGCCATTATCACTGGTAACATAGGCATAGCTGCCTGATATTTTAATATCGGAAGTAATGTCTATAGTATGTATCCTCCCAAGTTCAAAAGGTTGTGAAGGATTGCTTATATCGAGAACTACTAAATGCTGTCCCTGTCCGACATATGCATAGTTCCCGGACACAGCAGTTGCATAAATGTCACCACCAAAATGTCCTTCAAATGTTATATTCACATCTTCTGCGGTTCCGATTCCTGCACTCATCACACACACTGCGGCAGTAATGAACACAATCATCAATATCCTGTACTTGCTAATGCTGTTACTTACAGCGGTATGGTTGATCTTGATATTTTTTTCACTCATAATTCACTCACCTTTCCTTCCAGATTGAACGTAATCTTTTCAGCACAATATAAATATTCAAGTTCGTAATAGTATAATAATTTTTTGGAATTGTCAACTATTATGATAATCATAATCAAACAAATTATGACGCTCTCTATCCATACACGTAAAATTTCAGGACTGGTTTAGTCAGTTGATGCCGTACTGATAAATAATTAAAAAAACAATTCCACAGATAAGCAAGGAACATATCCGAAAAGCAGTTCAGGAAGATGGAGTACATGAAAGTCCCTGCCAACCCACGCTATTGCGAGTGCCGGATACCTTCGATCCCACACATCTTTGGTCCTAAACCTTTATGAGAATAACATCATCAATGAAATAGTGATCTCCAATAGCATCATAGGGTGACAACCAGAACCTTAAACGACCATCATTTACAGTTCCGGAAAAACCGGAAGTGGTAAACTGGGTTGAATATTCACTCCATGAAGTACCAAGGTTAACCACATCGTCAGATAATCCATAATTAGTATACGGAGATTCGTGCTTATGCAGTGAAATGGAGAAGTCATGACCAGTATTGGAATATGCCTTAAAGCTCAAACGATATAGAACATTTGGCTCAAGTACCAGACCCGGCTGATAAAGTTGAACATTGCTCCCTTCTTGATAGATCGTAATATGACCGGCATAGGGACTTCCATCACCAGAAGCATCATTCAAAAACGTGCCTATACCATTGGTATAGAAAAGCCATGGTGTAGTGCCGGACTCAAATCCCGGGTTCAGGATGATATTGTTTGAAGTCGGTACAATTTCCGTTGTGAACTGCCAGGTATGCTCGGTTTGCATACAATTATCTGCCAAGTCTCTGGCACCTGTGTGTATCGAATCTGTATGGCATTTGTAACATGAAGGTTGTCGATCGGCTAATGATACACCATGACATCCCTGGCATGTAGCTGATGTCATTTCATGTATCGCATGCATATCCTGGTTATGGCAGACCGTCATACAGTTTGTGTCTTTTACCATAACCGTATATGTCGTGTCAAAGGCAAAGTCAGAATCTGGAGTATAGGTCATGATGTTACCGTTCCAGCTGAAGCTTCCAAAATTTACGGGAGACGTCGAGAACGCGGACTCCGTAGATGCTTGATCCATTGCCTCGCTGAAAGTCACATGTATTTGCGTGGTGACGGGAACATTTATTCCTGTGGGTTCATTTCCGGCAACCGTGGGAGGTGTGGTATCTTGAATATCAACTTTCTCCAATCGCACGTCATCAATGTAGTACTTATCTCCTGATGTAGCGAACGGTGCGAGCCAGAACATTAAACGTCCATCATTTACTGTACCTGTAAAACCAGTCGTGGTAAATTCAGTAGTGAAGGTCTGCCAGCTCGTGCCAAGATCAGCTGTAAAGTCCAAACCATAGTTGGTATATGGTGAAACATGCTTGATCAATCGCACATTCACATCATGTCCGGTCGTTGAATAACCTGAAAAACTTAACTGATAGCGGGTGTCTGGTTCCAGTGTTACCTCTGTTTGATATAACTGGATGTTCGTACTACCACTGTATAAAGCAAGTTTGGCAGCATTGTTCCCTTCAAAGCCAGGAGATGCTATAGTGAAAGTCCCTGTCCCGCTCGTATAAAATCGCCATGGAGAGGTTCCTGATTCAAATCCTGGGTTCAGGATGATATTGTTTGAGGTTGGTATAACTTCTGTGGTAAAGTTCCAGATGTAAGTTGTTGCAAGTGGATTGCCAGCCAGATCTTCTGCTCCTGTTCCGATGTTAACCTCGTATGTTGTGGAGTATGCAAGGTCAGCGGTTGGTGTGAAGGTAATTGTATCGCCGGACCAGCTTAACGATCCTGCAACCGAAGGATCAATGGAGAAAGCATCTTCTACGGATGTCGTATTCATCGACTCGTTGAACGTAACTGTTATCACGGTCGTTACTGGAATGTCTGTTCCGGTTGGAGTGTTATCAGTTACGGTTGGTGCTGTGGTGTCTGGTTCTGCTCCTGTGGTAAAGTCCCAGATGTAAGCCGCTGCCAGAGGATTGGCAGCCATATCTTCTGCTCCTGTTCCGATGGTAACCTCATGCATTGTAGAGTATGCAAGGTCAGCGGTTGGGGTGAAGTTCATCGTATCGCCAGACCAACTGAGCGTTCCTGCAACTGAAGGATCAATGGAGAAAGCATCTTCAACGGATGTCGTATTCATCGACTCGTTGAATGTTATGGTTATCAAGGTCGTTACTGGAATGTTAGTTCCGGTTGGGGTGTTATCAGTTATGGTGGGTGGTTTTGTATCAACTGTCTTAAATGTCCATATGTAGTCTTCAGTCAAACCATTACCAGCCAGATCTTCTGCACCAGTTGTAATGCGTGGGAAATAGTCTATGTTTTCATTGAGATTTGAAATTGGGTCAAAAGTCACGGTTCTACTTGAACTGTTGTAAGAAACATCTCCTTCCACAGGTGTTTCTGTTTGGTGTATAAGACGATATCGTACAGTTGGCGTATCCTCAACTTCGAACTTGAAGTTATCGAATAATGGAATTGTGCTACCTCTCATTAAAAGCATGTCTTCATCGTTTTCAATAATAATTTTGTCAGTGGAGGTTTTTACTCTGAAATCGCCTAATTGTTCATTATCTTGAATCTCAGTAGTATTCTGTGATATCAACCAAGTGTATTTTAATTCTATATGGAACTGGGTCAAGTTGACTTTATTCAGATATGTTACGAAGAAAGGAGTATTATCACCACTTGCGTCTATGTCCGCTGAAAAAATACAAGCAGTCTGGTTAACACATACCATATTGTCAATTTCTCCACGTGAGTCGTTTAAGGCCACCCATGCTTCATTACCACCCACATCGAGTTCGAGCAACTTAAAGGAATATCCATCTCCTAAATCCCATGTTTGTCCGACATGTAATGTTTTGGTATTAATAGAGTTTTGCTCGAAAACCAATTTCGAGATTATCCAATCGCCAGCACCATTATCAATCACTACATTTTCATCCCCCAGCCAACCGATGACGCTGTAATTCCCAGAGTCTTCTACTTCGATGCCTTCATTTGAATAGACATGATAGTCCCTCAGCAGGGGTTGAGTAGAATATATGAGATTACCTTCTCCTATGGTTCCGTGTGCATCATCTATTGGTGTCTGCCAGACAGCAAGTTCCTCAACATGCACGAAAGCCTGGAAATTACTGGAGTTCCATGAGCCATTGGTATTTTCAAAGGTTTCGCCCATAATCCTGTCCGGACTATATACCTTTACCGTGTTATTATTGAGTGTAGAACTGTTCATAGGTTCACTGAATGTAGCAGTAATATTTGTCTCAATTATGACATTTATTGCCAAGTTCTCGGGAGATGTGTTAATTACAACTGCTGGCGTGGTGTCTGGAATTGCTGCAGTCCTGAGATTATATTCATTGCTCTCGTTAGAATTACAACTTGCGTCCGTACTGTTCACAACAAAATAATAAGTTGTATTTGGTATCAGTCCTGTGAGATTTATATTGTGTGACGTGACATTATTATGGTTATATTTTAATAACGTATAGTTTCCAGATTCGGAGCTATATTTAACTAAGCTGTCACTTGGTCCATTAGTATCCCAGGTTATGGTTGTAGAATTTGCTGTTATTCCAGTTACTGATACATTAGAGATTATAGATGCAGGACTGTTGATCCAGATCGGATTTGTGTATACACTGTACCCTTTATCTGTAGTTGCATTTATCCTGATATATCCATTCTTCATCAAAGGAACCTTGCCAGCTAAGTCCGAATACACACCTGCCCCTGAAAAATTATCTGGAGTAAGATTATACTTGCTGATCTTTACTTCAGTTTCATTAATTATACCACGATGGATATAAATGTGAGAAATATTCCCGAATTCAGATGTTGACTCCCATTGTATGTTCAAAGTAAGATAATATCCTGTAATTTCATTCCCTATAATTGCAGTCTCACTACGCTCATTGGTTATGTTGAAAATTACTAAAGGACCATCTGTCATTATGGAGTTCCCGTTTTTAAGTGCATTTAAAATGCCTTCCTCAGTAAATTCTTCACAATATATATATGTTCGAACCTTTCCAAAAGCGTTATCCATAGGCCCAATTACAGTGGTTGCATGACTAAAATCCCCATGAGCGTCACTGCCACCCGCAATAAATATATCTTTGCGACCATTTAATAACAAGCGTTTCCACTGTTCTAATCCTAAATCTCGCTCATGGTCTCTGTCCATCATATTCCACACTTGAAGACCATTATACCCGACCAGATCATAGTCTTCAGTAATCCAGGGAACTCTATCAAAAGCGGCAGCACTTGCATCGCGATGTCCTTCCGGATGTGCCGCATAACTAACGCCGCCCTGAGAATTAACTGCATCAATAACATCTTCAAGATTCCATGTTAGCCCGCCTTCAGGTTTTTCATCGTGACCTCCGGGGATAAAGTTTAATCCTGTTCCTCTAACATTGTTGAAATTTTCCATTCCAAAGATTAAAAAATGAACAACTCCTCTTGGAACCTGTGGATTAGGAGGATTCTCATGTCCATAACAAGAGACTTCCTCCCCAAGTATAAGCCTGTACGAACCAGTGTTATAAGAGCTGACGTCACTTTTAAGGGTATTAAACTTATGATTTGAGTCTGATGTTTTGCTATCTCTAATATCAAAGGAGTGATCTGTAATAGCATTCCAGTCAAGCCCAATGACTTTTCCAGCTTCTACCGTAGCTTCTACTGGAAATCCAAATTCTACTAGATTGTCGGTATAACTACTATGGTAATGTGTATCTCCAGCATGCCAATTTGTTAAGGCAGGTAGAGTATCACTTGCTATATTCACATTAAAATGGCTGTGCGTATCGCTATCCGGATCTAGCCATCCACCGATTTCCCTGATCACTACATGGAAACAAACCTCACCACTTAGATCATGTTCAGATGGATCCAGGTAAGTAATGCCATACCAATCCCCAGGGTAATATAGATTATAGAATGATCCACTTACCGTAACACCATACCATTTTGTTACGGTTTCTAAAAGTATATCATCGGCTTCGTTATTGTCTTTATCACAATCTTCATCCAGGTATATTTCAACATTTCCTAAATCATAATCCCCTGCAATACCTGTAGCATCTTTAACCATAACAAGAATAGGAATATTGCCAGTCTCTGTTCGCCAGGGAGCATCTGCGAATACATCCTTTAATAGAGTGTTCTCCCATAATGGTACGACTGTAGTAGAACCTACTGAAACTTCATATCCTCTATTTTCGTTGTCGAGTTCCCATATCGTTCTATGTCCCTGTAATTGAACATATAATTTATATGTCCCTGCCGAAACAGGTATATTTATATCTTTTTGCTCAATAATATCAGATTCAAAAAATACTACTTCAGTTTCATCTGTTAATTTTACAACTTTTATATGCATTAGCTGAAATTCCTGGGCAGTTTTCATAACGGTCGCGTCTGGTGATAAATCCAAAGTTATTCCCCCTGTATCTTCAGCAGATGCGAGGGGTATTATGCCAAACATTCCAAATATGCAAATTATTCCCGCTAAACTCAATCCAATGTAATTTTTCGTCATTTTATCAACCGCTATTTTTTTTTCAATTATTGCAGATGTCAAAATGCCCATTATAATACCGAATAAGATCGGTATTCCAATGCACCATATTATAAAAAAAGAAAAACCAAGTAAAGAAGCTATAATTATCAATGAATTTCCTAAAAAACCAGAAATTATGTCAGTTAAATATGCCGGCAAAAAAAATATTTTCCATATAGCAGATATATTGTTTGATAATGTACCTATTTCACCATGTCCTGAAAATCCTAATGCAAAAACTCCCCATGCATACAACATCCCAGTAATTAGGCCCCATGATCCTCCAATAATTGCACCTATTTTTGTCCTTTTATTCCAACCAATAATTAATTTGCGTTTTGTTGGTATTTTATTCAATTTAACATTGGACACAATTTCCCACTTCCTTTCCTTCGCACAATTCATTCAATACTTTCTATGAATCTGGACTAGCAGCAAGTATCAAATTGGAAATATCAGCTTACTCACTCTGATTTCTGCAACACACTCGATTGCTTGCATTCTATCAATAACAATGAGCCCCATAACTCACTCACCTTCCCAGCCAGATAGAACGCAATCTTACCAGCATCTCCAATATACATATATTTATTTGTGTAATAGTATAAAAATTTTTCGAAATTATTGACTGTTATAAATTACGGCAATAATAATGGCAATAATCAAACCTGTTATGACACTCTCTATCCACACACGTAAGATTTCAGGACTGGTTTAATCAGTTGATGCATAATTGACTCGGACGTTAACTTATAGTTGGATATCAGAATTTTTATGTTCCAAATACGGAACATATTCTAGAGCGCGATTCCATGAAAAAACGTTACTGTCCTATATGTTTTGATGCAAAAATGGTAGTTTTTTTGTGGAATATAAACGGCTGACGAAAATCGGTGTTCAATAATAACTTAGTGAATATAATGAAAGTGAGATCTATTGGTAAATGTGGACGTACGCCAGATAAAAGCAATGTGGGCTCTTAGGCAGTATTCAAGATAACCTCAAAACAGGAGAGGTAATCCTCTCCTAAAATATTGAATTCGGATACTCAGCCAGTGTTCAATTCCTGTTCGATCACTTGCTGGAACACTTCGTATGGCTTGGCACCCACAACCATGACCCCGTTAATAAAGAACGTAGGTGTTCCGCTAATTCCATAACTGGCGCCATCTTGGAAATCTTTCTCCACCTCTGAAGCCATTTTTCCAGAATCTAAGCATTTGTTAAATTGAGTAATATCTAATCCCAGGTCTTTTGCATATTGCTTTAGACTTTCATTGTCCAGATCATTTATGTTATTATACAGCTTATCATGATATTCCCAATATTTTTCTTGTTCCTTTGCACATTCTGCAGCTTCTGAAGCCTTTTGGGCATGTGGATGGAAGCTTAACGGGTAGTCTCGATAAACAAATTTGACCTTTCCGGTTTGTATGTAATTTTCTTCTATTTGAGGCAATGTCTGCAAATAAAACAGTGCACAGAAAGAACATTCGAAATCGCTAAACTCGATTATGGTAATGGGTGCATCGTTTGAACCTTTTACCGGATCATCGTCAGCACTAACTTGGATCTTCAACGGCTGCTGGGTTTTAGCAGGTGTTGGATCAGGTTGAGGCTCTAACAGTGTATCAAGCTCTTCACTAGGATCAAGTTTATCATATAGATTGAGAGTAGCGTACAGATTTGTTAAACTCAAGAATAAAGTGATGCCAACCAGAATTGTTAAGATTTTGATCTTATCCATTTTAACTCCCTCAAATTTGTTCTTATTGCTTCAACAAGCTTTATTGTCAAGGGCGGTGTAAAAATCCCCACATATGTCAGTTAAAAAATACACACCAACATATATAGTTATCCTTCGCGTTGGCCTTGGGATAAAATTATCAGATATGCAATCCCATTGCTGTACAATCTTCCTCTTTTAGCTCAACCACACGAGTATAATATTTAGCAGAATGTTCTTTTAAAAATTTTAACACTTTCTTTTCATCCTTCATTTAAATAATAATTATCCTACGTATGTGATAAGGAATTTGAATACAATAGTCGTGAATCCCCTGAAACCAACTGGAATCTGTATGGCAATGCTCAGATCAAGGAGTTTGCTAACTACTTAAATAATGCTTGTGTGTGTCCAGGTTATCCATTCAAGTCGTTATTTTTTTCAGCTATTTTAAGAAAACTGTTTGCAAAAAAACAGATCTCGATCACCCGCGCATCTCCCCAATCCTCTTCGCGATCTCCCTCCCAATCCCGGACTTAACCCCCCTTCTTATCCACCAGCACCCGTCCCTGACCTGACATCAGGACTTTGGATATGCCTTATCCTTCTCCACTGTCGGATTCTAGCTTAATCTATTTCTTTTTGCGCAATAACTGCACTGCTATCAACAAGACCGTCAAGCCTGCAAATAGACTAAATCCAGGTATCCCTTTCTTCTCAGTTGGTGTCTGGGCCGGGGTTTTCTCTGCTGTTACTGTAGGCTCTGCAATAATATCTTCGCCTCCCGCTTTTCTTTCAAACTCTTTACCTGTTACAGCAAATGGCGAGAATCCTGGCGTTTCAGCTTCAAATTGTAAACTATTGGCATCCTCTGCAATCTTCCTGGTCATGAGTTCATGCCATGTATCATCACTGTAACGATAGAGGGCTATTGATGATTTATCGATATTGTTTTCATTGATCCATGATTTATATACAGTGAAAACAACAGTGACATCGGCAATATTCCTCTTTGTAGCCCATCCAGCGTTTCCGACCCATATGTTCAGGTTATTATATACTTCATCCGGTGGCGGTGTCCTCACCAGCGTAGAGGTATTATTCAATATTTCAACTTTGGCGGCAACCGTACCTGCGCTTTTCAGGGCTGTGAAATTAATATGCTTGATTATATTGCCTTCCAGATCGAACCTGTATGAGATATGCGAGTTCTTGTATACGCTCTGCCTGTCAGTTTCTGAAAGTACAATATTATAATAATCTTCTCCAGAGGAACCGCTGCCACCACCGCCACCGCTCCCTCCATTTCTACTTGGAGTATAATACATTGTCTTGAATTCCCATTCATAATCTTCTATTAAACTATTACCAGCCAGATCTTCTGCAACAGTTGTAATGTATGAAATATAATTTGTATCATACATAAGATTGGAAACGGGATCAAAAGTTACTGTTCTGCTGGCGCTGTCATAAGAAATATCCCCTACCAGTTTCGTCTTTATTTCACCTGTACCTACAAGACAATATCGTACAGTTGGGGTATCCTCAACCTCAAACTTCAGATCATTTGCCAGAGGTATTGCGCTGCCTCTTGTCAGCGAGACATTTTCATCATTGGCCAATCGAATTGCATCACTGGAAATAGATTTTACTTCGAACACACCGAAGTATTCGCCCAAATTAATAACAGTGGCATCTTGAGATATTAACCATGTGTATTTTAGCTGGATCGTATTATTGGTGACCTTGTCAAGATAGGTTACAAAAATTGGGACATTAGATTCGCCTGCAATATCATCCTTCACGCACCAGTAGGACTGATTATCAAATGGATTACTATCAAGAGGATTTCCATTCTTATACAAGTCTAGCCATGCTTCACCGTCATCATTATCAATTTCGACAACCTCTAATGAATATCCATCTCCCATATCCCAAATCTCATTTATCTGCAATGTTTTGGTTTCATAGGACTTTTGCTCTAAAACTAGCTTTGTCAATTTGTTTGGTATGCCATTTACCGCAACATACTCATCTCCCAGCCAACCGATAATACTGTAATTTTTAGATCCAGCTACTTTTTCGCCTTTATAGATATAGAGTTGATAGTATCTCGTTAAGGGGCTGGTTGAATAGACGAGATTATTCTCTAAAATGATTCTGTGTGCACCATCTATCGGAGTTTGAAAAACTGTGAGTTCCTCATCATATCTAAAACCCTGGAAATTGCTGGAGTTCCATGTGCCATTGGTATCTTCAAAGATTCCACCTGTAATCTTGCCACTTGAAAGACTGTACACTTTTATTGCTGTATCGTTCAGTGTTGAACTGTTCATGGGTTCGCTGAATGTGGCTGTAATGCTGGAACCAATCGTTACATCAGTTGCCAGATTCTTAGGCAAGGTATCAATCACAACCGGAAGTGTAGTATCATTTACGATCAGCAAGATCGTAACAGACGTATTGGAATTGCCTGCATTATCTGTGATATTGACTGGTAGTTCAAATGTGCCGAAAATGGTTGTATTTGTGACGAACTGCCATACTCCGCTGTAATTGGTCATTGCCTGAGCTGACAAGCCGCCGATCGCAGATAGATTGACGGAAACAGAAGCAATACCGCTTAAATCGGTTGCCGTTACATTTAGCAGTGTGTTATCTGTTCCATTTGCCTCTATTTCCGGTGGATTGGCATTTGCACCAGTTATAACTGGCGGGGTCGTATCTCGAACAGTAATGTTCACCTGGTCGCTTGCTGTATTCCCTGAGGTATCATTTGCAAAGATGGTATAGTTCCACACACCTAAAGTTGAGGTATTTATCGAGACATTGATGTCAATGCCGCTCTGATAAAGTGTTGGAAGCACGACTTGGGTTCCGTTTCTCATTACCCAGTACTTGTATGGATTCGATTCGGTTACATTCCAGTTGATATTCCCAGCAGCACCTAGTTCAATTAATTGATCTGATGGACTGTATATCAGTAGTGGTGTCGTCTCTGCAAGTGAAAAATTGACGCTTACGGTCGTTCCAGCATCGACAATGACATCCTTTTCCCTATACACGTCTGTGTAATTCTCTGCAGTGAGGTTGAACTCGTAAGTCCCTTCATCAACGATAAGCACATAAGTTCCATTGACATCGGTCGTGGTTGAGTTTGCCACAGCATTCGTCACCGGATCGATTGCTTCCACAATTGCATTTTCTATTGGTGGTCCAGTGACTGCAGTCACAAATCCCGTGAAATTCCCGGTCCCACTGGACGTAATATTGAATGAGGCGGTCCTCTCAGTGATCACATCGCTGTAATTCAACCTCGCAGTTGCCTCATAATTGCCAGATACGGAAGATGCGGTCCAGTTTACCGTCCAGTTGATGGATGCATCAGAATTGACTTGCTGGACAGGTAGATCTAGATCATCTAAATCATTCAGTTCCCTGCCATGCTCACCTATGTAGTATATTTCAATTTTACAACCTACATTAAGACTGGTAGATCCATTATTCGTAAAGTTGACAAACAATGTCACGTTATCATGTCTCGTGACATTCGAAGGAGCAGCAGAAAAGTCTATTATTTCTCCAATGTTCTCTCCAGTTGCATTAATTGTGAGATTGTAAGATTCAGGGATGGTTGCGAGTTCATATGCCTGAATGACAACCGTCCAGTTTCCTGTAGAAGGATTGTCAACAGAGATTACTTCAGGTATGTCCAATGTAGTTGATTCTCCTGTCAGATCACCGTTTGGATTGAATAGCAAAAGATCCAGGTCATTGCTTGAATCCGTCCAGTTCAAACTCAGATTTAAGTTTGTAATCCCTGTTTGGACATCAAAGGTGTAGTACACATAGTCTCCGCCGTAATTAAGAGATGAAGTGTCATACACAAAGTCTTTATCAACACTTCCTTCAATATAATATATAGTAGCACTGTTCACCATCTGCATCACATTAACAGAAACAGGGATCGTTATATTATTCCAGCCATGGTTCACCGTGATGCTGCCGCTGTATGCACCTGGGACTGTGGTGGTTACGTTCATCATTGCATAGAAGGTGTTAGCATCATTTGCTGAAACCGATAAAGTTGGAGTACTCAGCGTTATCCAATCTCCTGCATCACCGCTCGAACTGGTTATGTTTACAGTTATGCCAGTATCATTGTTATTGTATACTGTAAAGGTCTTTGTAAGGTTTTCCTGATGCACCCTCCCCACAGACCACTGCGGGTCTTTAACCAGGGTGACGTTTGTTAATGCAAGATATGCCACAGTCACATTCAATCGTCCGGCACCCTGCTCCAGAATTTCATAACCGATATCATCTGCGGCATTCATCAGCGCCCCACCGACCTCCTCTGGTGTCAGATCCGGATATGCCTCTAGCAGCAGTGCCGCCGCGCCTGCCACATGCGGTGTTGCCATTGATGTGCCGCTTTCCACAGTATAATCGTCCCCTATTTCCCATCTGGCGTTTGTAGAATTAATATTCACTCCTGGTGCAGCCAGATCTATCCCAACTCTTCCATCGCCTGTGGGTCCTCTTGAACTTAAATCCGCTATTCCATCAGTATTATTGGATGCTGCCACTGCGATCGCACCGTACGCAACTGCCGGACTACCTATGGTACCCTCTCCAGGGCCCTCATTTCCAGCAGCAATAACCACAACATATCCTGCATTCACTGCATTGGTCACAGCCATAGACTCCGGATCCCTGCCAGTTCCATCTTGCTGCAAACCACCAAGACTCATACTGAGTATGTCTGCATTCTGATCCATTGACCATTCTATACCAGAGATGATCCATGAAGTGTAACCAGAACCAGACTGATTCAATACCTTTGCATTGATCAGGGATGCACCGGGCGCAACTCCAGACATGTCCGTGCTCGTGTTCCGCTCTCCAGCAGCGATTCCAGCGCAGTGGGTCCCATGTCCATCCAGATCATCCGTTGTTCCATCATCTGTGAAGTCGTTTTCAGCAACAACTTTCCCCTCATCAAGGTCCGGATGCGTGTCATCAATACCAGTATCCAGTATAGCGATTTTTATTTCGGTCCCGTTGTATCCAATATCCCACACCTGTGGCGCACCTATCTGCTCATCGCCATAATCCGAAGCCGATAAGGCAGACACTGGCTCAATGAGTTTGATCTCCCTGTCGAGCCAGACCTTTTTCACATCCGGGCGTGCCGCAATATCATCGATATTCTGCACTGCAACTTTCGCAGATATCACATTAACAATCCAATGTTGTTCTACATTCTCTGCCTGTATTGACTCCAGAGATGCTGCAAGTGCACTCTGGGACTCAATGGACAGTGATTTTGCTTTACTGGCATCAAATGGAGCTTTCTGCTGTACTTTCAGCTCTATCAGAACCGGAATTTTTTCATCTGGCTTTTCTCTCATCTCGACTGCCAAAAATGGATCGACCTTTATGCTCATGTCTTTTGCCAGATCGTTTGACAGGATCTGCTCTATCCCTATCTTGTCGTTGTCAGATGAAAATGATGCTGATGCTGCCGTTACAAAAAACAATAGCAATATGTAATAAATTAATTTTATATTCATAACCCTTTTCCCACCTTAAAGAGCACTGCGTTTTGTCCCACTTTAAAGATCACTGCGGCTTAACCCGCCTAGCCTAAGACCTGCACTGTTACCTTTATTTTATTTATTGTTCTAAGACTTAAGCTTTCCGATTAGATTAAGAAAATTCCCAGAAATATATTAATTAATGCTAAATTTGACGCTCTTATGCGTCACATTCTCCCTGACAACTCGATCTCCTTCTTCCGTTCTCAGGATCGTGGTTACTTTCAATTTCACCGCATATTCGCCCTCTGATAATTTACCAATTGGAATGATTGCTGTTGGTTGTGTGAAGGCCTGTGTAACCATCATACCTTTTCCAGCGTTCATATAGGTCGCATATACGGTCAGAGCATTATCTATTTTTTCAATTCGGTTTATCTCTATGCCATATCCGCCTGTGCTGTAGACTCCGCGAAAGACGACCAGATTTATGGTTTCGTCTCGGTTGAACGTAGACCTGGGAGTAGATGAATTAACAATGATATTCTCCAGGTCCTTCCTGACAGTATCGGTATCTCCTGCCAAGACATATAATGCCTCTTCTCCCTGTCCGGTATAACCATCCAGGGGATAGTAATCAATGACCGGTTGAACATCAAGTGTTTCTTTTTGAGTTATGCAGCCGAATCCTGAGAAAATCAAAAGAATGACCAGAGCAAAATTAAATATATTCATTTCAACCATCTTTTAATTGTTACTTATTGAATTAATGCCATCTCCCACTCAGGCATTTCCATTATGAGTTACAGCACATCGGCAGATTGCTGAGATTTGGACTGATCTGCATTCACCCGCGCATCTCCCCAATCCTCTTCGCGATCTCCCTCACAATCCCGGACTTAACCCCCTTCTTATCCACCAGCACCCGTCCGCTGACCTTCCACCACGATTTCGGGTAAGCCTTATCCCTCTCCACCGTCGGGTTTAGCCCTAGTTCCTTTGCAGCCTGCACGATCTCCTTCAACTCAGGCGAGGTGACCGATATCTTCCTTGGTATAACACGCCCACCACTTCTACTATTGCCTTTATCAATATAAGCAGGCCATATCACATACTTATCCCTGTCGCGTAGCATAACACCAGTTATATCATTAATATGACATGAACGTTTTTACATCGAACGTGCGAGCTATGACCATCAAACCAGCCTGGGGTCAGCAATCTCGCCTTTCAAAGCAGATGCCGCCGCAGTTTCAGGAGAGGCAAGATACAGCAGTCCACCCTTTCCCATCCTGCCTTTGAAGTTGCGGTTGGACGTGGACACGCACACCTCACGTTCTGCCAGCACACCCAGATGGGCACCCAGGCACGGTCCGCAGCCCGGTGGTCCTAATGTAGCTCCGGCTTTGATTATACTTGAGATATATCCCTTCTCAATACCCTCAAGCAGCACAGTCCTTGAAGCTGGTATCACCACAGTACGAACAGCCACCTTTTTTCCCTTCAGTATCCGGGCTGCCGCCTCCAGGTCCTCCAGCCTGCCGTTGGTGCATGAACCGATAAAGACCTGATCCACATTGATCCCTGCCACTTCATCCACATCACACACATTATCAACACTATGGGGTTTTGCCACCTGTGGAGCCAGACCATCAATATCCAGGTTGACCTCTTCAATATAATCAGCAGCCTCATCTGCATATACAGGAGTATAGGCATCAATGGCCCGCCCTTTAAGGAACTCCTCGGTTTTCTTATCAGGCGGCACGATCCCTGTCTTTCCCCCCATCTCAATAGCCATATTGCACAGCGTCATCCTGCCCGAAACGCTCATCTCCTCAATGGCAGTACCATAATATTCCATGGCTTTGTAGGTCGCACCGTCAGCACCAATATGCTTGATCACATGTAGTGTCAGGTCCTTTGCAGACACTCGCTCAGTTGGTTTCCCAACAACCGTGACCCTCATGGTCTGGGGAACACGGAACCACAGTCTCCCAGATGCAAAGATCTCGGCCATGTCAGTGGCACCCACACCTGTACCGAACGCGCCAAAGGCACCGTAAGTGCATGAATGGGAATCGGCACCCACTATCAGTCTGCCGGGAAGGGCAAATCCCTGCTCAGGTAACACCTGATGGCAGATACCTTCACCCACATCATACATGTTCGGGATGCCCTGCTGCTGCACCCACTGCCGGATATCACGCTGCAGATTGGCAGCCACATCAGTACTTGCAGGCACAATATGGTCAAACGGGATCACTATCCGTGCCGGGTCCCAGACTTTCTGCACCTCCATCTCCCTGAATGCTTTTACTGCCAGTACGCTGGTGCCGTCGTGGGCCATTGCACAGTCCACATCGGCAATCACAAAATCACCGGCACGAGCATCAGATTTCGATGCCCTGCTAAATATCTTTTCACTTATTGTTGCCAAAGGCGTTAACTCCGGTTTTCTGTTAGAATTGATAGTTTCATTTACGTATAGGAAAGTATACTTTCCTGTAGGCTTAGAAAATGCGAACGACGTGAGCATTTTCCTGAGATATGTATTGAACATATCGATTACAAATACCAATTTTATTGTCGAAAACCTTACTTATCATGGGATTGAATAAAGACTCCTACTCGTCAGGTGAAAACAAATGCAGTATTCCAGAAACAAACTTGTTGACCTTGTTGGAAGAAAGCCAGGTGACATAGAGATATGCGACGTAACCTTAAGGGATGGTGAACAGACACCAGGTACAGCCTTTACCCTGAATGAAAAGAAAAATATAGCTCAGGGACTCGATAATATCGGTGTGGAAATAATCGAAGCCGGATTCCCAGTAGTATCCCACGTTGAACGGGATACTGTAAAGGAAATTGCAAATATGGGTCTTAATGCAAAGATCTGCTGCCTATCCCGTTCTGTGATATCGGATATTGATGTTGCCATAGGGTGCGATGTGGATATCGTAAGCATATTCATTGCCACGTCTGACCTTCATTTGAAATATAAGTACCATAAGACATGTGCTGAAGCTACACTATGCGCATTTGATGCCCTGGAATATGCCAAAGATCACGGGCTTACGGTAAGGTTCGCTGCTGAAGATGCAACACGTACGGATATAAATGTCTTGAAAAGTGTGTTCAAGATGGCAGAAGAACGGCATGCCGATTATTTAAGTATAGCAGATACAGTCGGGATATTGAATCCCAGTACAACATATTATCTTGTAAGTGAGATAAAAAAAGAGATAAATGCCGATATCTGTATTCACTGCCATAACGACTTAGGGATGGCCACTGCCAACACCATCGCCGCTGCAGAAGCAGGAGCTAAACAGCTCCATACCACGGTCAACGGTTTGGGAGAGAGAGCAGGTAATGCTTCACTGGAAGAGTTACTTATGGCATTGATGGTCCAGTACGGCATTGAGCGGTATAATACCATAGATTTAACCAGACTGTCAAGAATGGTGGTGGAATATTCCGGGGTAAAAATGGCAAAGAATAAGGCGGTGGTGGGCGAACATGCTTTTGCCCATGAGAGCGGTATCCACGTGGCCGCAATCCTGGAAGAGCCCAGCACATATGAACTGTTCTCTCCTGAACTGGTGGGAGGTAAGCGAAGCCTGATCATTGGCAAGCATACTGGTACCAAGGCATTGAAGGGAATCATCCATACTATGGGTTATGACCTGAACCATGACCAGTTGTGCGACCTTCTTGAAAAAGTAAAGGACTGCACCCATGCCAAGAGGGGTATACCCTGCAAACGCCTTGACGATTTTATCCAGGAAATTATAGCAGGATGATGAAAGTACAATAAACAGATAATGGCCGGATAATAACCAGGTAGTAGCCAGATAGTAACCAGATAATGACCGATTGATAACCGGATAATAACTGATTTTAATACTTTGTGCACGTTGCCCGGGCCAAAATTACTGAAACACCATCTTTTCCAAGTTCTGATTTTATTATCGTGGCCAGTTCATCCTCTCCTGTTTTCCTGATGTCAAGTATCAGTGTATCTGGTACAAGGGTCTGTACGACATTGGTCATATCAGGTACGTCCTGCCCACCGGTGAGGGCTGCTATATTATTCTGGAGTACAACTACAAGTACACTCTTATGATGGTGTACGGCCTCGATAAGCCCCTGCAGCCCTGTGTGTACAAGTCCGAAATCACCTATAAGTGCAATCCCTTTTTCAGCAAATCCTGTTGCCGTGGCAACGGAAGAACCCAGGGAATAGGCTATATCCACCACTTCCATAGGCGGCGGTGCAGTCCTTACCGAACACCCAAGGTCACCAGCCAAAGGCACATCGAGGCTGCCAAGTACCTCATATAGTCCCAGGTACGGACAATCTTCACACATGTTTTTAGAAAGTCCACCTGTGGTGGACGTTAAACCACGGCTTTTTCTTGTCTCAGGCTCGCACATCCTGCTGACCTTGTCCATGTCAATGTTTTCCAGTGCCAGAATAATGTCACTGGCTTCGATTTTACCATATCCGGTATGCCCGGTGAGCTTGCCAAGCACTCCACTAAAGTATATCTGCTCTTCAATAACAGGTTCGGTCTCCTCGATCACCAGTATCCTTGAATGTTGCGCAATGAACTTGTTAATGATGGGTCTTGGAAGCGGGTTTACCTGGGTCAATGCCAGGTGTGAGATATTCCGGAATCTATCAGCAGAGATGATATCTTCTACCAGACCTGAGGGATAACCTGAAGAGATGATACCAATGCCTTTGCCACGCTGGTAAAGCCTGTGTGTACCTGCCATTGTACTCTCTTTTTCCATTAGCGGGTATGTTTCACAATGGAATCGCTGGTGTTTTCCTTTCATTGTAAAGGCCCAGGTATCCCGGTCAAACTTTTGAAAATCACCAGTGTCAGCAGGAGTTCTCTTTACTGCCTCCTCCATACTGTTCAACCTGTCAGTCAAGCGTATGATCACAGGCGTGCGTACCTTTTCAGACAGCAGGAATGCGCGTCGCATCGAATTATATGCTGCCCCCGGGCCGGGTGGGTCAAGTACCGGCACTTCTGCCAGCAGGCCGTAATACCGGGAATCCTGTTCGTTCTGGCTCTGCTTCACGCCCGGGTCGTCACCTGTCAGTATCACCAGGCCGGCCCCTATGGTGTGGGTAGCCGAAGTGATGAGCGGGTCGGCGAGTATGTTCATTCCTACGTGCTTGACTGTGACCAGTGAACGCCGGCCTGTGGCCGAAGCACCGAGTGCCGCTTCCAGTGCGACCTTTTCGTTAATGGACCAGCGGGCATCCACACCGGACCCGATAAGCAGTTTCATTATACCGGTAATTGGATAGCCCGGAACCCCGGTTGCAAGAGAGATACCTGAATCAAGTGCGCCGAACACCAGGGCCTGTGAGCAGGTAATAGGTTCTGACATTGGTGGCTTATTTATGAGTGTTGATATTTAAGGATGGTTCTTAGAAAGCTCAAATTTTAATAAACGTACTGCTTCAGCATGATGAGTATAATTTTTTAAATTCATGCCAAAGAATACGCACGAATCAATAAATATTGATAATTATTCACAAACGTGTACTCCAAGTAAATCCAACCGCATGACGAATCCTGTTTCATGAGGTCCCGATATAAATATAAATTGAAAAATCCGAATATGGATGAAATTAGTGATGCAGTCTCTTCAATATAATGAGATTTGAGATGATGAACGAAACGATAACATTTATGTGAATGGAAATATTTGATTAATTATTCAAAATGGTGATCCAAGTTCCAATAACCAAACGCAAACTATTCAACATCCTGCCTAAGATCAGCGAAATACTCTACTTTGAGCCTGCAGTGATCCACACCTCTGCCGCCACTCCAATCCTCATTGTAGCAGACCTGCACGGCGACCTGGATGCCCTGCGTCTCGCTCTTCGCAAACGTACTGACATTGGATGTGATACTGTGATCTTCCTGGGTGATTATATTGACCGGGGTCCTGCATCGCTGGATGTTCTTGAGTTGCTGTTCTCCCTAAAGATCAAGGAGCCTGATAAGATCATCCTTCTGCGTGGTAACCATGAACTCAGGGAAACGAACCGGTTCGAGGGGCTGTTCAGGGACCTGGATTTCGATGAAGACCTGTATGCCAGGATCAACCAGGTCTTTGATGACATGCCGGTTGCGGCTGTGATCTCGAACCACACTTTCTGCGTCCACGGTGGCATCCCGGGACCTGTGAAACTCCCCGAGATCACTAAGAAGGATGCGTATCCGTTCGTATGGAACGACCCGTCCGGAGAGGGCGGGATCAATCAGTCACCCAGGGGACTGGGGATGCGAACCTTTGGCGAGGATGTTTTTGAGGAGTTTCTCAGGGTCAATGGACTGGAGTGGATGGTCAGGGGGCACATGATACTTGAGGAGGGATACCGATGGTGGTTTGGAGGGAGGTTGTTGTCGCTGTTTTCGGTTCCGGATTATTGTGGGATGGGGAATTTAGGGGCGGTTGGGGTTGTTGAAGAAGGTGGGGATATAGAGGTGGTTATGTTTGGTTAGGCTGGTGCCGCAAGAGATTTGCCTGTGATGTAGGAGATTTAATCCGGGATAGGTTCGTATGAACTGATCTTATGGCCTACTTGAGAACAACCTGCCAAATTCAATTTATAGTCTCCCGCCGCCCTGCCTTTCGACACCTGACCCTGCACTCGCTGCCCGGTCAGGGCGGCAGGGTGCAGCCAACCTTGTGAATTCGAGTAGACTGGGTTCGGCAAGCAGAGAATGCATGAATATAGCGCCGACCGTGAATATCTGTGGTCATGAGATGGGAAGTGGAGGGATCGGTCATGGCTGTTAAAATATATAGTTTACGTCATACCTACACTCATCAAGGATTTACTTGCATGGACGTTGCCCATACCAATAAATGAAAAGCAAAGTAATTTACCAACCATAAACGTCTAACCCTTTGACATACTTAAAGTGACCATCCCGGCTGAGAAGTGGAACTTCGAGTTCTAAACATGCTGCGGCAACCCATATATCATTTTCAGGAATAGGAGTTCCGTTTTTTTTTAGATTGAAACGCACTTTGGCGTAACGTGTAGCAACTGCTTCATCAACTTGCATGACAAGGGAAAACGTTGCGAATTCTTGTATAATCTGTTCATTCTTTTTAGTTTTTGCGCTATTTAAAGCGCCATAAAGTAATTCACCCGGAACATTAACTGGTAAAATAATTACATCTGCTTCATCTATCAATGTACAGACTTAAGAAATACCTTCTCTATAGGCGATTACAGCGTTGGTATCAACAGCTAACCTACCACTCGCCTTCAATTTTTTCGAACTCATCATCAATAAGTTTCTGCATTGCCACAGCTTCGTCGTGTGTCATTGTTCCAATTAGATCACGCAGACCTTTTTTGACAGGATGAGGGGAAAAAATCGCTAACAGCCTCTCATGTTCCTTAAGACCTTCAACAGGTACAAGAGGCTTAAAAACGTGATCTTCATACACAACTTCTATAGTCTTTGTCATAGTACAAATTCATTCCTATTGTGTTAATAATTGACATTGGATTTCACTATATATATCCTGTTGGTTCAATGGTTTTAAGCCGCCACATTATGACTTACAAACTATTTAGATTGCTTAGGCTTCCTATCGTGTGCCGCCACTATTAAAACAAGATTCTAGAGTAACTTAACCCGTGCAATGTGCGGCGCGATTCACATCCTGTACCCAACAAAAAAAGTCAATTTGTATGCGGTTAACTTAAATATTGAAAGTGCATGATATTAATTGGTGTAAATATAATGGAAGTAACTTCAGAAAACATTTACAGGGAACTCAAACTTTTACGTTCTGACATACGTGAATTAAAGAGCTTACTCGTTCCTGAAGTCAAACCGGCAGAAGATGAGACCAAAGCAATCCAATTAGGACAAAAAGAGTTCAAAGCTGGCGAATATACTGATTGGAAGAACATAAAAACAAGAATGAGTTCAGATGTTTACAATTGTTTTAACTAAAAGCGCTTAAAAGAGTTTTGCGAAACTTCCGTCAAATATCAAAAATGGTTATGTGGAAATATTTGATGAACTTGAGTGTTCATCCACACCTATACGGCTTGATGTTAAGAAACTAAAAGGTCATCAGGATGTCTACCGGATACGTGTGTATGGATGCGCATCATCTATAGATTTGATAAGAAAAATAAATTGATTCAAGTCTACGAAATATTACCTCGTAAAACAGCTTACAGGATATTTTAATCACCATCAGCACAAAAGTCAACGCGTTCGAAAGCTCTTCCAAGGTCTAGGTCAGGATATTCGGCGGCCGTATGGAATTTTGGCAGATTGCAGAATGACTGAACCGCTTTATCCAAACATACAACCACTCTATTATCCAACAACCACTTGCATAACTACGACCCGATAAATCCTGCGCCGCCTTAATTTCTATTGCACCGGGGGCTCCTCCATCTTCGCAGACTGCACCCTGTTCATCGCAATAGATACTCCTATTTGCCGTGCTGCTCACAATGCTCCAGGCCTCGCCGGTGGTATACCTGAATATATAGTGTGGGAAGTGGAGGGACCTATCGGTCATTTGGGAGTTTAGTAAAATCTAATCCGAAACATACATATTTAATAATATGTATTACAAAATATGATGAATTACGATAAAATCGTTACAATATTTGTTTTTATCTTATTCTTGTTAGTCCAACCGTGTGCAGGAGAAACAGAATGGATTGACCACGGTAAAAAAACGCTTTATTGGGGCCAAACGATTGACATCAATGATTATACTATTGAAGCAGTGGATTTTAGTCCCAGTCGATTTACTGATTTTGAGGATGACTGGGTGCTGCTGGACATATTTGAAAATGGATACTATTCGGATGGTGCCACACTTGCAATTAACAATTCCCGAACCAACGATACGGCTGTCCTTTGTAAAGACAAATTGAAAATAGTCGTTAAAGAAATTATAACAGGTTTTGACATACCTTCTCCATATGTGGTATTTCAGGTATATATCCTTAAAGAAGAACCTGTATCAACAATCTCACCTGAACAATGGATCAATGAAACACTCGAATTTTCCAAGTTTGTGTCGGGAGAGATGTATGCCGGTGACTGGATAAATGTAGAAATCAGGGTGGAGAAGTTGAAGGATATCGATCTTGATTTTAAGATCAATGATTCAATTCCAGCCGGATTTGAACTGGTCCCCGATCCTGATAAAAAGCTGTTGTGGAACCTGAGCTTCCCAGATAAAGAAAGTACTGATATGCGTCAGTATTCAATGAAAGCAACCAAGCCTGGCACCTTTACCATCCCATGTGCCAGGGTAGTACTTGAATATCGTGGAGCCACTTATACAAAATTAACTGATACTTCCCAGATCATTATTCACGGCCCTGATATTAATGTAACAAAGACTGCGGAGATATTGGAAAACAAAAGCATAGCTGTTACTGTTGCAGTCAAAAATATTGGTGATCGGGCAACCATGGTATATGTTACTGATAAAATTCCAGAAAATGCTGAGCTGGTTTACGGGGACCTGGATTTTGAAGAAGTGGCCCAGCCAGGTAAAACCTATTCAAATGATTATATTCTCAGGGCGAATAATAATAATAATATTGATCTTCCCCCTGTCACAGTCACATTTAAGGATAACAGGGAACGCGAATATGAAGTGAAATCGGAAATTGTACATGTTGCTGTTCAAACACTTACACCTACACCAACTGCGATGTCCAATAGTACTCAGACTTCAGAGATAACAGAACCTGATAATAGTTCCATAAAAGAAAAACTGGGAGGCATAATTGCAATTTTATACAATACTATATGCAAACTATTTAAAATAAAATGATTTCATTTTTTTGTTGAAAAAATACCTGATCCAAACATTTCCATAATAAGTGTGATAAAGGGCATGATTGGTGCTGCATTGTAGTAGATGAATCATCATTTCAATTTTCCACATATTTCTGTTAAAATGACAAGTTTTATAACATTTAAGAATTACTTTTCTGAATAATAGTAATACTAAATTATAATATATTTTGGATTAATATGACAATGATCAACAATGACTCTGCAATCTCCGAAGTAATGGCTATACTGATGCTGGTATTAGTAGCAGTCTCAGCATCTGCTGCGTATTATACATGGATTGCCAACCTGCAGGACGAGGTGCAAACCACGGGCTCCGAGGTTGCAGAGACAAGGATGAATACCTTTATGTCCGAAATAGAGATTGTATGCTATCCGGAATATGTGTATTACAATACCGATTCCAACCTGGACGGCGAAATAGCTGCAAACGCCACCCTGGACGAACGTTTTATCCAGGAAATACAGGTGCTTGTGGTAAATAAAGCTTTATTTAATTTGACCAATGTAAAAGTGAGGGCAGTATCCTTTGGGAACGGGAGCCCTGAGTGGGCTTCTCTTCATTTTTACCACAGTACAGGAAGACTTCAGGATAGAGAAGAGGGTTATTTTCATCCTTTCACAAATAAATCACTTTATTTCACTTCAGAGAACAAAACCAATACATCAATAAGATACATCACTGATGAGGGATACCCGTATTTTGCATCAAATTATTCAAATGGCAACACCACTATCAATACCACCAACCTCACAGACCTGACGCCACTCCACAATCCAACCTATGAGATGGACGATATATCCAAAGGCGAAGTTGGTACTGGGTATGTGTACCTGTTAATAAATCACACGGGACTTCCTGTTGACACCGCTTTAAAGCTCTATATCACCAATGACCAGGGAGTTGATGCATATCGAACCATCCGGTTTAGTATCCAATAAAGAAGCCACCAGCAATATCATCTCCGCAGTCCTGCTCATGATCATCTTTTTTGGTGTGGTTTTATCTGCCATTTCCTTCACCACTCCCTTGCTTGGCAAGGCATTGATAGTTGGGGATATGCACAGAGCAAAGGATGTGCTGTCTTCACTGGATGAAGCCATCAGGACAAATACCGAGGGAACACTGGAATATAGGTTGTATAATGGATCTCTGTGTGGAGAAAACCAGAGGATCGATCTGCAAATCAATTACAGTTCTAACAATTCAATTTATAGAACTACCAGCTTCAACGGCTGTACTCTTTATTACAGGCAAGCAGGGGAATATCCCTCTCCTTCCATTAGCTACCCTCCTGAAATATCACTGCAAAATGAGAGCACCCTGCACCTTGTTATATCAGAGATAGACCATGACCTTGTCCCTCAGCCAGGATATCACAGGATCAGGTTTAACAGTTATTCAGAGAACACTAGCCATACTGGGAATTTTACAGTTCATCTTATCGATCACCAGTACAACCGCTCACGGTATTTTTTCAACATAACTAAAGTAGATTTAGAGATAAGAAAAATCAGCATATGGGATGAGGAATGGAGAGGATGAGAGTTCAATCAGGGAAGAATGGTTTTGGGATTGATCCAATCCTCAAAAAGCTGTTTAAAAAGTCTAAGCAAAACGAAGATTCATTAGAAGATCCCTGGCTGGAAAAAATCTCCAATCTTCCCACGTCTACCGAGGTTAGCTTTGATGGAAATACAATTTTGATTGAATGCCGGCTCGACGAGTGCTGCTATGCCAGTATAACCAGACATCCTGATGCTATGTACTGGGTTATGGAGCCCGAACTGACCACTGAAGAGCAGGAGATTATCCAGCAGTTGAAAAACAGGATGCTTAGGACAGTTCTTGCCTCAAACAACGGCAATCTGGAACAAGAGATACTTGAATTAATGGAAAAACTTGCAATAGACGTTTCGATATCTTCAAAAAACCGCATAATCTATTATTTGATCCGTGATTTTACAGGCTACGGACCAATTGACCCCCTTGCCAGGGATGTAAATATTGAGGATATAAGCTGTAATGGAGTTGGAGTTCCCATCTATGTGCAGCACAGATATCTCGGCTCTATAAAAACCAACCTGGGCTTTGAGGAAGAAAACGCACTGGATAACTTTGTTGCAAAGCTTGCTATGCGATGCGGCAAATCCGTATCAGTGGCCAAACCAATACTGGATGCCGGGATGCCGGATGGTAATCGGGTGAACATAACCTATGGCAGGGAAGTGACACAGAAGGGCTCCGCCTTCACAATACGAAAATTTAAACCAAGTGCCATGAGTCCTGTGGAGCTTATACAGCATGGAACCATATCACCTGAGATGCTGGCATATCTGTGGACACTGATCGAATACAAGTCTTCCATAATGGTTTTTGGTGAGACCGGCAGCGGAAAAACTACCCTTTTAAATGCTTTCTCCCTCTTTATACCACCTGAAAAGAAGATTGTGAGCATTGAGGATACACCTGAAATACGCTTACCTCATGAAAACTGGACCCAGTTGTTAACACGCGCCTCTTTCAGCGGTGAGCAGGCAGAGATAACAATGTTCGACCTGCTCAAAGCTTCTTTGAGGCAGAGACCTGATTATATGATTCTTGGGGAGATACGCGGTGAAGAAGCAAAGACGCTGTTCCAGGCAATCTCAACAGGCCATCTGGCACTATCAACCATTCACGCCTCGAGTGCAGCAGACGTGATAGACAGGCTCACATCTCCTCCCATGACCATTCCTCTTCCACTTATTTCCAACATTGGCTGCCTATGCCATCAGATTACCGTGCATGGCAAAGATGGTTCCCTTCAACGCCGTACCAAAAGCATAACAGAGATTGTTAAAAAAGGAAATGATATAGAACTTAAAACTGTATATAAATGGAATCCACAGACAGGATTTGAATATTATGAAAACAGCAGACTTGAAAGGGCCAGAAACGTGGGATTGGGATGGGAAAGCAACCAGCTTGCGTGCATAGCCAGGAGAACGGGAGTAGAAAAACGAGATATTGAGGAGAAAATGAAACAAAAAGCTGTAATTCTTGGAGAAATGTCCAAATGCAAAGTCTATGATGTGGCAGAAATGATTTCATACTATTATTCTAACCAAAACAGCTTATGATCCATCACAGCATTTACAGACTGATCGGCAAGCCCATTGATAGAAAAAAGAATTTCCTGGAACAGCCCCTGGAACATGCCAGAATTGGGATGACGCCGGGCCAATATGTATCCATGGGGGTGCTAATAGGTATACCTGTTATATCAATAACCCTGGTGCTCTATTATTTATTCAGTAATGGTTTGCTGTTTCTTATAATACCTTTATATATACTGTTATTTTTTTTATATCCTATGTGGAAGGTTTCAAACCGTACTTCCGAAATTAATAAGGAACTTCCCCATGCCCTGAATTATATTTCTATAATGGTTGTGGTTGGTGTCAATGTATCAAAGGCTTTTCATTCCCTTTCCAAGGAATCATCCTTTGGAGAAATACGAAAGGAGTTCTTTGATATTTACAGGGAGATCGAATTTTTTGGAGCTGATCTCAGCACGGCTTTTTTACGGGCAGCGGCGAGAACGCCTTCTAAGGATCTTGCCAATACACTGAATAATATCACAGCCATGCTTGCAGCCGGAGGTGATCTGGGCACAGTACTACGAAATACCGCTGAAATGCACCTCCGCCAGCATTACCGTAAACTGGACCGTATTGTTGATAACCTGAGCCTGTTTGCCGAGATGTACATAATTATAGCAGTTGTTGTCCCTATTATCTTTATGATAGCGTTTCCTGTGGTGGAGATCATAAGCACTTTCTTTACCGAGTCACTTGGGACAGAACCCATACAGTTTATGAACAAGGCCACGGTGGAGGCGGTGATCTACTTAATAATACCTTCTGTCTCTGTTGCATCCCTGATATTTTTAGATGCCATAATACCCGAGGATATGAAAATATGAGAAAAATGATTGCAATAACAGCACTTTGCATGTGCGGTGTATTTTACCTCCTGTATCTTTTAATAGTAGAAAAGCGCACGGGAGACGATTATATATTTTTCATATTAGTTCTGCTTTTATTCCCACTTTCATTAAAAAGTTTTTTAGATTATCGCCGGCTTTCCAGCAAGGAAAATAACTTTCCGGTTTTTGTGCGGGACCTGACACTTAATATTAAAACCGGGATGGAGCCTGTGAAGGCAATATTCCTGCTTGAAGATAATGACTACGGAGCTATGTGCGATGATGTGAAACTGCTGGCATCAAATCTCAGGCTTGGAGTACCTGTTGACCAGGCATTTGATGTTATGGCAGGTAATACTAAATCCAGGAAGATCAAACGAGGCATTTCTATGATCTCGGGTGCTATACGGGCCGGAGGAGAGATTGAAGAGATACTCACAATACTTTCAGCCTTTCTCATTAATGACAGAGAAGTGAAATCCGAGATTAGCAGTAAACTTTTTACATACCAGCTAACATTCTATATAATTTTTATTATATTTATAACTCTTAATTATTTTTTACTTCAGAACATTTTTCCTATGATGGGGGAAAGCGGTTTCTCTGTTGATGTGGATTTTTACGACACACTTATATTCAGAAGTACAATGCTGCTTGGTATATTCATGGGGATGGTAAGTGGCAAACTCACAAAAGGCTCAATAGCTGGCGGGGTGCCGGATATATTTTTATTAATAACGATCGGGTATGTATTGAACAGGACAATATTGTAGACAGTTATGTATATTATTGTAAAGGTGCATGCACAACCAACGGGAGTTGCAATTCTTACTATTCTCTCAATTCTTGCCTTCATTTGAACGGCCTATTACTTTGATGTCATAAAGCTACTCCATCTGTACCGGCAGTTTGGGACATGCTTACGGCCTAAACTTCAACATACAATGCTAGTATTTTTTAACATTCATTAATATAAAATCTATAACTATGGCATATATAATATTAAAATAAAAAAGTATATGTAATGTTAATTCATACGAATATTTCCAAATGTAATATTATACTCGGAGGTAAAGAATAAATGAGTAATAAAAAGATTGTAGACAAAATTAAACATTTCTGGAACGACACCGAAGCTATAAGCCCGATCATTGCCACGATTATGATACTGGTCGTGGCTGTGGCTGCCGGTGCCATGCTGTACTTCTGGTGGGATGAATTCCAGGAAGGTGCACAGGAAGAAGTGGGTGCGTCAGCAATGGGTAGTATGAGAACCATGTCAATAGGAAGTGCGATCGTAATAATGAGTTCGGAGATTAATGAAAATTTCAAACTATATCCTGATGAAGATAATGCTACTGAGGAATTATTGTATAATTCCGAAAATGCCGGTATCTGGTATGCTCAAAACTATTCTACTGTGAGGTTCGGACCAAATGGACTGGACGGACTCGGATTGCATGACGAGAGATTTATCTTAGAGATACCTGTAACCATTTCATCAAGTACAGAATTGACTGACGTGAAGCTCAAAGCTGGAAAAATAGAGGTTACTGATGGCAATTTGCATGGACATATGTGGCTGCATCTTGACTCTGACTCTGACTATCGACTGCTTAACGGAGATGATACGATGTTCGTAGGATTTATCAATAACAATACGGATCAAGTTTACGAAAATACTACCGATGGATTCACCTATTACTTCGGAGGAAAAAAGCATCATGGAATTTTGCTAAATAGATCTAATGAAACCATGGTAGATTTTGTTGGACTGACTGGAGCAGTACCGGATGATCCAAACAGTAGAGGTTACGATGAGAGCGACATATCCCCACCAAGAATTGCAACAGTCGATGGAGCACTGGGCGTGATAAGGTTATACACTCCGGATTCTTCATATGTGGCATTTGCCAAAGATAAGAATAATACAGAATATGGCTGGATGACCTGTAATTATGCTGCAGGAGAAGCATATGCATACCCTAATGGTCCAGCTATTGGCAGCATGGAAGATCAATATTTCCATGGAACAGAAAAACTTGAACAATTCCATAACCCGGTTTACAAAGTAGCGGATACTCTCAATCCCAATGAGGCGCAAACAGTATCAACATACCTCTTTGTGACCATAATGTCACTCAGCAACTATGAAACAGGAACAGATGATGGTTTAACAATAGTCAACATACCTCTGACAATGACATCCAAAGAAGGAGTAACCCAGACAATAAACATTAAGTTCACTGTACTGGACGAAGATCGTTAGTATAAAGAAGATAGAAGATTAAAATTCTTCTATCTCTTTTTCTTTTTTTAAAAAATATTCTTAATTTTTCTGTTAACTACCGTTACAGCTTTTCCTCAATATCACCTTCGATCTCCAGATAAGCGTTTTTCAGTTTCTCAATTTCTTCCTCTGTAGCGTCCCAGTAGTCGCGCTTACTGGCCTCCATCAACCGTTTGATGATCTCTGCGGAAGCGAACCTGTTATTCTCTGTCAAACGATGGCGCATCTCATCATCAAATATGTAGCGCTCTGCAATGGATGACCATATCCAGTTATCTACGGAATTGGTCGTGGCAGCCAGACCCACCATATACTCCACCCTGTCAGCTATCTTTTGGGCGCCGTGAAAATCATGCTCAAGCAGAGCGTCGATCCATTTCGGGTTCAGCAGCCTTGTCCGCGTGCCGCGGGTTATCACATCCCCGATATCCTCTGTTTTGATGAGTTCCTTTGTGGTGTCTGTGATGAGCATTTCGGGTTTTACTCCGCGCACGATCTCAACTGCTTTGGACAGACCCCCGAAGAACTCGTAGTAGTGGTCCAGGTCCACGATCTCGTAGTCATGGCTGTCCCTTACCTGCGAGACCACATCCACATTGGAAAGAACCTTCCTGTACGTTTCATCCGCATCCCCTGCGTGGATATTTTCGGCGTATACATGGTTCATTGAGCTTATATAGGCATCCGCAAGCTGGGTTTCCTCTGTCCAGTTGGATGTCTCGATCAGGCTGATGACGTTTGTGCCGTATGTCCCGGCAGGCGGGCCGAATATCCTTGCATTTGCAAGTTTCCTGGCAGTTGTCTCGTCCCCCTCCACAGCCTTCAGCTCACTGAAGGCCTCTGCCGAATGTTCCTTCACATAGTTCATCTCCAAAGGTTCATCAAGGGATGCAACCAGGTTAAAAGCCCTGTCTATAAGCACCATCACGTTCGGGAACATGTCCCTGAAGAATCCGCATACATTAACAACACAATCGATACGCGGCCTGCCCATCTCTTCAAGGGGTATCACCTCAAGTTTTGGTTCCCAGGCCCCACTCTTCCTGACCACCTTTACGCCGATGTATGAAAATATCTGGCCTACCGTTTCACCTCTTGTTTTTGTGGTCTCGAATCCCCACAGTACCACTGCCGAGCTTCTCGGGTATTTTCCGTATTTTTTGTAATAATGCTGTATGGTGTTTTCGGCAATCTCTGCACCGCGCTCGTATGCGGCGTCGCTTGGCACCAGTCTCGGGTCGAACTGGAAGGTATTCTGTCCGGTTGGCAGCACCTCGGGCGTGCGGATCGGGTCTCCTCCGATATTGGGTGTGATGTACCCCCCATTCAGTCCTCTTAGGAGATTTTCAATCTCTGCCCTGTTATCGCAATTCCTGCTGACCGAAAGACCGAACCCCAGGGTACGGACAAGACGTTCATCCTTGATATCTAAAAGCATTCCCTCCCCTTCATGAAGCAATCGTGCAACAAGTTGTTTTGCTTCCTCCTCTGCTTTGCCCAGTATCTGGGAATATGTTTGTCCGGTTGCTTCATCTGTTCCATGCGGATTTTTCAGGGCAAGATCATAATCTGTGCCCTTTGATTCAGTAAGTATCCTTGTCAGGGAGCTTGCATCTTCGCGGTCATATCGCAGGATAAATGTCACAAAATCCAGCATCTCCTCCTCTGTATAATTCCTTCCGATTATGTGAAGCCCCTTTGGAATTATAGAACGCTTAATTTCAAAGAGTTCATCATAAATGACATCCACATCAGCCTCCTCACCGGTTTCCCCAAAATTCAGCTCGTTTGCCATTGAAACGATCTTTTCCCTGACCCTACCGGCACGAAGCGGATCATGTATCAGCGCTTCATTGTACTCATGGATCAGGTCCTCAAGCACTGCATATCCTTCATACAGCTCAGACGCTGCAAACGACGGTGAATTATAGTTCACAATAGTAGCATAACTCCGTCTTTTTGCGATCATGGCCTCAGATGCATTGACGACATGGTAGATATACAGATGCGGAAGGTCACCGATAAGGACATCAGGGAAGCATTCTCCTGACATGCCGACCTCCTTTCCCTTTGCAAACTCCAGCGTTCCGTGTGTTCCCACATGTACCACAGCATCTGCACCCCATACATCCTCCAGCCAGCGGTAGAATGCGATGTACTGGTGATGCGGCGGGATTGTTTTGTCATGGTATGCCTTTCCAGGATTCTCATGTATTCCCCTCGATGGCTGAAATCCGACCAGAACGTTGCCGAACTCCACAGCTGGGATCAGGAAATCCTGCTTAAAGGTCATAACCCCGCCAGGCGGATTGCCCCATTCACCCATCATCAGATCCCGCTGTGCGGCAGATAATTTACCGAAACACGGTTTATATGCATCATTACCCATAGTAAAAGCGTTACGTGCTGTTTTTTCCACTGCGGTCCAGTTGCCCGAGTTGACAATTCCGACGTTTAAGAAATATTCATGTATCTTTTCATTTGATATTTTTTCACAATCGACGCTGTACCCCTCATCCTTCATCCTCTCCAGCAGTATTTTCATGCTTTCGAACGTATCGAGATATGCAGCGCTTCCAAGATTGTCTTCACCCGGCGGATAATCATACAGGATAAATGCGATCTTCTTTTCATTGTTTGGTTTTTGCTGCAGCTTCAGCCATTTGTTAATGCGCCCTGCAATCCGGTCGATCCTATCCTCGATTGCGGTCACTTCTTTGATCCGCAGTTCAGAACCTTCTGCCGCTTTTAGATCATCCAGTCCGCAGGAGGGGATCGGTTCAATGCACCCGTCCAGTTCAGGCAGCACCACGGCAGTAATTATCTCAATTGGTGAGAGGCCTGTTCCCGACTCCTTCCACTTTTCCACTTCCCGCATATACATCGGTGCAGGCGCAAAAACAGGAACATTCATTTTTTGAAGAAGTTTTAACGTGGGTTTTGGATCGCCGCCAAAAGGCCCTCCGTTCAGCCTGAACCAGCGAAAGTTTACCACAGCATCGACTACTGCTTCCCCGTTCCGCATAAAGAATTTTTCCATCGCTTCCAGTGTATCCGATGTCCCGGCAAATACCGGGATCATATTCACTTCTCCGCCCATCCGGTCAAGGAATGCTTTCGTGACATGTATTGTTTGATCATAATGCATGCCGCCATGATAGAGAAGCCCGATCGTTGGTTTATGTTCATCAAAACCGGATTTATCCAGGTAATCAGGTAGATAATCAAATACGTCATCGCTTCCATGTACACGGATGCCGTGCTCTGGAAATATAAAAGGCGGTTTTGGATCAGGCAGCACTTTCTGACCACCATATTCCTTTGTAAGCATCAACAAAAGATTTTTTATATTGTAAGTCCCGCCGTTTGCCCAGTATTTCACTGCCCATATATAATTACGCATGTGTTTGAGTTTCCCGACAGGAACGGTGTTTCCTATTTTTTCTATACCATCCATGATCTTCCGGATCTTTTCAAAATCAAACTTTGAACCCTCCTTCTTTTTTTCAAACATTTTTTTCATTGAAAAGGAGCCTATACGTGTAAGTGGCATAAGTTCAAAAGAGCCTATGAGAGATATTACGGTATTATCAAGGTCACGGATGGTATCTGCAGTAAGGGTCGAGGCCCTCCCTCCCCCGCGAATATCAATTAAAACAATGTCGGCAGTGCGCAGATCATTCTTAAGGAGCGTCACGTCAATAAGCTCCTCATCGATCTCATGAGGATAATAGAGTTTAAGGTCTATGAGATCGCCGTGTTCTTTTTTTATTGCGTTCAATGCATCAACGATCGGTTTCGTGGTCGTAAGAGTTGAGATTAAAACGATTTTTGTAATTTTGGACATAATAGTAACATCAAAATATCTGAAAAGTATTAAATATTTATATTTTATTCATATAATTTGCTACATATTTTATATTTTATGTGAAAAACGCAATTTTAAGGTTAATACATTCACAATACTTCCAGGATACTGGTCGTACATTATTGGTATTTCCTGTTCCATATCGACCACTAACAACAGGAGTGATTATACCTGATTTAGTGGGAACTTAAGTGTAAGATCAACGATTTAAGTGACAAGCTGCATGGTGCTGATTTCCAACCTCCACCATAACGGGCTCTTCGGTCTCGCATATTCTTTCGCTGTACTGGCATCTGGTGTGGAATCTGCATCCTGACGGTGGATCCATCGGATTCGGCATCTCACCTTCCAGTATGATCCTCTTCCGTTTGACCTCTGGGTCAGCAACAGGTATTGCAGACAGCAGCGCTTTTGTGTATGGATGCCTGGCATCGTTAAATATCTCGTTTGTCTTCCCTATTTCAACCAGTTTTCCGAGATACATCACAGCGACCCGGTCTGTCATGATTTTTACTACTTCCAGATCGTGGGAGATGAATAGACAGGTTAGTCCGAATTTCTTTTTCACATCTCTTAATAGATAGAGTATTTGCGCCTGGACATTCACATCCAGTGCCGAGGTCGGCTCATCAGCAACAATAAACTCAGGATTTATTGCCAGGATCCTTGCAATAACAGCGCGCTGATTCTGCCCTCCGCTAAGTTCATGAGGATAACGGTTCACATGTTCAGGATTTAACCCGACCGTCTCTATCAGTTCCATGATCTTTTCATTCCTTTGTTCTTTGCTGACCTTCTTATACAATTTCAGTGGCTCTGCAATGCAATCTCCAATACGCATTCTCGGATTCAGGGATGCGTCAGGGTTCTGGAAGATGATCTGCATCCTGGGCCGCAGTTTTTTCAGGTTCTTTTTACTTAATTCAAATAAATCCAGGTTATCAAAAATTACCCTCCCTTCGGTAGGTTCGATAAGTCTAAGAATCAACCTGCCAACAGTTGTCTTTCCACACCCACTCTCACCGACCAGGCCAAGAGTCTCTCCTTTTTGAATCTTGAAATCAATACCATCAACGGCTTTAACAGATTTTCTGCCAAACATCCCGTTTGAAAAATATTTTTTCAAATTTGTGACTTCAATCATACAAAAAACACCTCACAAAGTGTTTTTCTCCAACTTTTTTCATCTGCGGCCTCTCTTTCTTACATCTTCCGGTTGCATACGAACATCTAGGATGGAACTTACATCCTTCAGGAATATTGATCAAACTTGGGCTTATACCTGGTATCGGTTTCAAGCCCCTGCCCGGAAGAGAATCAAGAAAACCCCTGGTATACGGGTGTTTTGGGTTTTTGAATATATTCCTGACATCTGCATATTCCACGATCTCACCCGGATACATCACAGCAATGTAATCACATAGCTCGGCTGCTACACCGAGATCGTGCGTGATGAGCAGCATAGAAGTCCCTGAGTCCTTCAATACTTCTTTCATCAATTCCACTATCTGCGCCTGTATCGTGACATCCAGTCCGGTGGTTGGCTCATCTGCGATGATAAGTGAGGGCATACAGATCAATCCCATTGCGATCATCGCTCTCTGCCTCATCCCTCCGCTAAACTCATGAGGATATTCATTCACTCTTTTAGAAGGCAACGGAATCCGTACAGATTTTAACATCTCGATTACCTTTTCTTTTGCATTTTGATTATCCAGGTGTTGATGCAATTCTACAGGTTCGGCAACCTGTGTTCCTATAGTAAGAACCGGATTCATAGACGATAGTGGATTCTGGAATATCATAGCAATCTCCTTTCCCCTTATCTTCCTCATCTCATCCTCGCTAAGTTTGAGCAAATCTTCTCCCTTGTATAAAATCCTGCCTTCTACTTTCGTGTTCTCGGAAAGCAAACGCAATATCGAAAGCCCCAGAATAGTTTTACCGCACCCTGTCTCCCCGATTATGCCGAGGGTTTCACCTTCTCCAATATCCAGATCAACATCGTTTACCGCCCGTACCACACCATCTTCACTGTAAAAATATACTTTTAGATTACGTATACCCAGCAATGTCATTCCTTCAGCTCCCGTTGCTGCCTTGGGTCCAAAACATCCCGTAGTCCATCGCCCAGGAAATTGAATGCCAGCACCGCTACCATAATCGCCAATCCGGGAAAAGTTGTCAGATGGGGTGCTGTTCGCATGAAAGCGCGTCCATTGTTCAGCATCGAACCCCACTCAGGGGTGGGCGGCTGAGCTCCCAGCCCCAGAAAACTTAAGCCAGCCGCTGCCAGGATTATGAAAGCCATATCGAGCGTTGCCAGCACTATCACGGGCGCCATCACATTGGGGAGGATATGGCGGGTCATGATATGCAAATCGCTACAACCAAGCGCTCTTGCCGACTCAACGAATTCCTTTTGTTTAACAGATAGTACTGATCCGCGTACTACTCTGGCAAGACCGGTCCAGCCAACCATCGCCAGAGCCAGCATCACATTGAAAAGACCCGGACCCAGGGCGCCTGCGACTGCCAGAGCCAGTATGATTCCCGGAAATGCCAGTACTACATCCACAAGTCTCATAATAATCTCATCTACAATTCCGCCATAGTACCCGGAAATTAAACCAAGCGTTACTCCGATAACTGTGATTATTCCAACCACAATTACACTTAATTGAAGCGAGACCCTGGCTCCATATATGATCCTGCTCAGCAGACACCTGCCAAGATCATCTGTTCCCATTGGATATTCCCGGCAGGGAGTTAATAAACGCTTATCAAGATTTTGCTCGATCGGATCATGTGGAGCAATAAAAGGCGCAAAGAGTGCAATAAATGCGAGTGAAATGATAATTATCAATCCAATTATCGCAATTTTATTCTTTTTTAACTGTTGGATGGCCAATTTTTTACTTGATTTCATAGTTCCTGTACCGCTCATGAGTTTATACTTTCAACATCACGCTTTTCATTATGTTGTTCATTTCACTCCTTCGTACCTTATTCTTGGATCCAGATAGGTATATGATATATCTACTACAAGGTTGACAATAACGAATATCACTGCCACGAACAGCACACCACCCTGGATCATCGCAAAATCCCGTGCATATATCGAATCAACCAGGAGCTTCCCTATACCTGGCCATGCAAAGATCGTTTCAATTATTACTGCGCCCTCAAGTACCCTGCCAAATTGCATGCCGATAACTGTTACAATTGGAATTAGTGCATTTTTAAGTGCATGTTTGCTGATAACAACTTTTTCACTCAATCCTTTTGCTCTTGCGGTTCTGATATAATCCTGCCTGAGCACCTCAAGCATGCTCGACCTCGTCAGTCTTGCTGTAATAGCTGCCATTCCGGTTCCAAGGGTCAGGGCAGGTAGTATAATATACTCAAAACCACCATAACCGCAAACCGGGAACCAGCCAAGATGTACTGCAAACAGCAATATAAGCAATAAACCTAGCCAAAAATTTGGCATGGACACGCCAAGCATTGCTCCCATCATGCTGCCATTATCCATTAAAGAATATTGTCTGGTTGCAGAGATAATCCCAACCGGAATTGCAATTATTAGTGCCACAAGCATACTAACGGCAGCAAGCTTAATTGTGGCCGGGAATCGGACCAATATCTCAGATAACACCGGCTGACCATTTATTAAACTGCAGCCCAAGTCTCCATGTATCGCGTGGTTCAACCATCTGATATATTGAATATGTAGTGGAGCATCCAAACCTTCTTGTACCCTTATCCATTCAATATCCTCCTGAGTCAGGTCATCCACGCCATATCTTGCCATAGCTATCATTTCTGCCGGATCGCCGGGTGTGAAATGCATTATCAAAAAAGTCATTATCGTTACGCCTAATATGACGATGAACATCAAACACATTCTTTTCAAGATGAATGTCAGCATAGAATCTCCTTTTCAGATTCACTCAAACTGCTTGGCAATTTATGTTAATAACATATCTGATCATTTGATCCTCACACTTTTGATATACCGAATTAGTCTACTTCAATGCTACTGAATAAATAAGTGCTTAAAATAATCATGAGAGTAGAAAAACACACCAACACGAGTAAATCTAAGGTCACAGAGAATTGTGTAATTCCGATCAGGCTGTGTCTCAGCCCGTCCACACCATAGGTTAATGGGTTCATATAAGTCAAATATTGCAGCCAGACCGGGAGGTTCTCCAAGGGAAAAAAGGCACCTGAAAGAAGAAAAACAGGGAATGCAAAAAGCCTTGTTATCAATTGAAAACCATGCATATCCTCCATTTTTGATGCAAATATCAGTCCTAAACAAACAAATGAGACGGAAATCAGGATCATAAATACCATGGCTGATAAAAATCCGACAAATCCGGTTATCTTAACACCAATTACCAATGAGATCAGCAGTATTAAAATACCCTGTATCAGTGCTGTTGTCACTCCACCGGCGGTTTTCCCTACCACGATTGAAAACCTGTCAACCGGTGCAACCATTATTTCTTTTAAGAATCCAAACTGTTTGTCCATGAGAACAGTCAGGCCGCTACTAATTGAATCGAAAAGCAAAGCCATTCCGATAATACCGGGTGCAAGAAAATCGATATAATCTATTTCCGGGGGTATGTCTGAAAACCTGATGGATGCATTGAATCCGAATCCCAGAATCACGAGAAAAAAAAGCGGCATTGCAAGTGAACCGATAACTCTGCTTTTTGCCCTGAAAAATCTCGTCATTTCCCTAAGCCAAATTATATAAATTGCATTAAAATATAATTTCATCTTGTGCCCCTCATTCTTTCCCGTACCATTCTTTGAATATGTTCTTTTTTACCTGTGTCTTGGTCCCTTATTGTTCTTCCCGTAAAGTGTAAGAAAACATCTTCCAGGGTTGGTTTGCGTAAACCCACTGACTGAACAATGACGCCTTCTTTATGGGCAATATCCATTATTCTCGGTATCATTCTTTCACCGTCTTCCACACTCAAATATAACGATTCATATAACGATTCATCATGCAATTCCATTCCTTTGATGAAATCAAAGGCTGTTAATGTGTTTAAAAAATTTTTACCGTCTGCTACCTGCAGCGATATTATATCTTTACCAATAGAATTTTTTAAATTGGCTGGACTATCATGAGCAATTACTTTGCCGTGATCAATGATCACAATTCTGTCACAAAGATAATCGGCCTCATCCATATAGTGGGTGGTTAAAACAACTGTTATCTTTTCGTCTTTATTCAGTCTTTTTACGTACTCCCAAACGCTCCGCCTTGTTTGAGCATCCAGACCAAGAGTTGGCTCATCTAAAAATAAAACATTGGGATAATGCATTAGTCCTCTGGCAATTTCCAATCTTCGCTGCATCCCACCAGAATAATTTTTAACAAAAATATCAGCTTTATCACTTAATTCAACAAGATCCAGGACTTCATCGATTCTTTCTTGCCTCACATTTTTATCCATATTATATATTCGGGCATGAAAGTCCAGATTTTCCCTCCCGGTTAATTCGATATCTGTACTTGGATTTTGAAAAACAATGCCTATAGATTTTCTTACTGCATCCTGATCGCTTAAAATATTGTAGCCACATACCTCTGCAAAACCTGATGTGGGCTTGAGCAAAGTAGCCAGCATTTTGATAATCGTGGTTTTACCAGCTCCATTGGGACCAAGTAAACCAAATATTTCATCTTTTTTGACGTTAAGGCTAATATTATCAACAGCTCTTAAATCTCCATATTTTTTAGTGAGTTTGTCAGTTTTTATTGAATACATTTATACACAACTCTATAAATTATATCACCGGATAAATATCAAATATTTATACTGAAGGGTAAATGCCACATGGTTCATTTTATTTAATCAGCGCCCACTCTTACGATATTTATGGCGCCGCCCTGGAAATCGCCCTCGACATCGCCCATACTTTCCTCCATCCAGCCTTCGATCTCAAGGTATTTGTTCTTGAGTGCTTCAAGGACTTCAGGATCTGCCTGCCAGAGTTCGCGCTGCTGCGCTTCCAGAAGGCGTCTGCTCAAGCTTTCGAGTGCCCATGGATTATTTTCCTCAAACCACTTTCGCATCTCATCGTCCAGGACAAATGTCTTTGCAATATCGTCAAATACCCAATCACCTACAAGCTTTGTAGTAGCCTGCCATCCGTACATATGGTAGACACGATCAGAGATCACTGCAGCTCCTTTGTAGCCGTGACGTTTCATTCCTTCTATCCATTTCGGATTAAGCAGTCTGGTTCTTGCAACCCGTTCGAGTTCATCTTTCATGTCCCTTATCTGGGGCCGGTCAGGGTCATGTGTATCGGCAAAATAGACATCCACATCGCTGCCTGATAACACCTTTGCTGCGACTGTAAAGCCGCCATGGCTGCCGAATATGTGACAGCACTCCAGGATATCATATTCGTCTGAATCCCATTTGTCGTAGGTAATGGTGGTTCGTTTAAGATTTGATTCAAGCTCTTCCGTGGCAGGCTTGCCATATATCCCCTTACCGTATGCATAGCCGCAAAATTTAGTGAATATCCCTGCCAGGTCTTCATCTGTCTTCCATGCCGATGCTGCTACTGCTGTGTTTACTCCATAGTCATAGGTTCCGGGCTGGGTGGTGAATATCCTCAAGGTTGCAAGCCGTTCAGGGCTGGTTTTTTCGTCCCCATTTTCCTCCTCAAGTTCCTTCATCCTTTCAAGGGTGTGCTTTTTGACAAAGTTCATCTCATCGGACTCGTCCAGGAAAGCCACCATCTGTACTGCTTCGTCAACCAGCTCAAAGGCAGACGGCATGCCGTCCCTGAGCATGCTCGAGAGCTGTATGGTACAGTCAACCCTCGGCCTATTAAGTTCATCCAAGGGGATTACTTTAAGACCTTTGACCCTTGAGCCGTCCCACACCACCTGCACACCGAGGGTATAGAGTATCTGCGAGAGGAGTTCACCGTCTGCCCTGAAGGTATCAAAGAACCTGAACACGAATCCGACATTTTCAGGATAACCATCGTTTTCATGCAGGTACTTGTGGAAGAATTTCCCGGCAAGATCCACACCCACTTTCCATGCGGCTGGGGTGGGTATCTTCCAGGGGTCAATAGCGTAGAAGTTTCTGCCTGTAGGCAGTATTTCTATTTTTCCTCTTGCTAGGGCACCGGATGCCCCCGCTTCGATATACTCGCCGTTAAAACCGCGTAGAAGGTTAGTGACCTCATCCGGTGTCCGGTTAATTTTAGGGAGTATCTCAAAAGCGAGCCTGACCGTTTTAATAATATTTTCAAGACCTTTCGAATGAAGTTCGGTCTCTGCACCCATAACGGCAGAGATCTCCTGTCTTGATATCCTGGCAATCCCATCTTCAGCCGTTACATCGTTTTCAAGTGCCTTTGCCATAATCTCCCTGGCAATATCGGTACAAGTATCTATGAGCTTGCCCCCGGTCATGTCGAATTCCTGAATGAACACATCAGGGTCATTTAATACATTATCATAGTCAAGCCCCATCGCTTCCAGTATCCCTCTCCTGATGGACGGAACCTTTCCCTGATCGAACCTCAATATTGAGACAAGCATATCAACCAGCGCATCTCCTTCAGGAGCCTGTCCCAAAATGTGGAGTCCGTCACGTATCATCGTCTCACGAACCATATTCATCTGGCCGTGAAGATATTCTACATAATCGTCAAAATCCTCAAACTCGGCAGCTCCATTTGGAAAATTGGCCTCCGCAGCCTTTTTAGTGAGAATCTCCTGCAGTACTTTTGCCCTACCCCTCTCATTTGTGAGCACAGCTCTTTTATATTCTTCAAGAGGGTCTTCCATTTCTTCAAGAACACCATATGTTCCGGCAGCAGACATTACCGGGTGGAGGTGGTCCACCAGTGTTGCAAGCCCCCTTCTTTTGGCAATTACCCCTTCCATAGGATTACTTGATACATAGATATACAGATGAGGCATGCTTCCCACACATATCTGGGAGAAACATGATGATGACTGAGCTACTGTTTTACCAGGTAGGAGTTCGATATTGCCGTGTGTTCCCACATGAACCATGACATCGGCGCCGAACTCATGTTCTATCCATTTATAATAAGCAAGGTACTGGTGCGGCGGAGTGATGTCAGGGTCGTGAAGGATCTTACACACATTCCCGTCGCACTGCGCCCCTGCACATCCCCTTTTGGGTTGAATACCAATAAAGATGTTACCGAGATCAAGACCTGGGATCGTGATGCTTCCATTATGAAGGGCAAGACTCATTTTATCTACATCTTCCATGCTGTCCGGACCGTTTTCGAAGGGGTTGCCCCAGCCGTCGAATATCTTATTCCTGGCATCTTCCGGAAGTTCGTATATCCATTTTTCATAGGTCTCAAGAGGAACGAACCCGGCAGCTCCTCCCTTTTTAATTATTTCGCTCAAAGGGGTCCACCTGAACTCGCTTATGGCTTTTTTCTCCATAATGGTATTAATGAGTTCTTCGCCATTTTCCGGTACCCAGTCAACCCTGTATCCTTCTTCTTTGAGCCTCTTTAAGACTATTGAGACGCTTTCCAAGGTATCAAGTCCAAAACCCGCACCTACTGAAGCTTCAACTCCACTTTTACAAGGGGAATTGTGAAAGATTATGGCAACCTTTTTTTCAGAATTGGGCTTTCCTGCAAGTTCGATCCATTTTTCCACCCGGCATGCGAGGAAGTCGATCTGTTCATCGATGGGTACAGGATCCTGGATATCGGCCCCGGTCACGGGATCGGTCTTCTTTTCTGATGTCCCGATTATGGTTGGTTCTATAAGCCCATCAAATTCAGGCAGGGTAACGCTGATTATAATCTGGGGTATGCTAAGACCTTCCGGATTGTCCCTCCATTCCTGTGGAGTCTGGACAGAATGAATCATCTTTAAACACGGGACATTGAGTTCGTTTAGAACATTTGTCTTTTCCTGTTCTATACTTCTACCTTCACCCCTCATAGGGTTGAGGAAAAAGGCGGCATAAAAAATTGCAGCATCCACCACTGCTTTTCCATCTTTTATAAAGTATTCACGGATGACCTCATCCGAGTTCTTGCCGCCCCCCATCCTATCATGGAAAGCACAGATGACTCCAATGCCTTTCTCTTCCAGCTTTCGTATAAGGGCATCGTACACTCCCAGCGAATCCTCTACATAAAAGATATTTGGAAAGAGGAGCCCCACTGTCCTGGACATACCTTTTTTATTCTTTGAATACCATTCCAAATACCTGTCAAGGTCTGTAAAGGCTTCCACTGTATCCGGGTGATATATCCCGGAGGATGGTACCTCTACAGGAGGAGGAACTTCCTGGCTGATTATGCCGGCAACCTTTCCGGCGTGCAGCAGAAGATTCTCTATATTTTCTGTGCCGCCAAAACTCTGGTAATCCCAGAAAACCTTTAACTGTTTTGGAGATATCGTACCAAGAGTAGCGCACGTGGGAGAAAGAGGAATTATGGGTTTTGATGTGCGCTTCTTTAATTCCTCGATATCGGCAAAAATTCCTCCATAGTCAGCAGGGATGTTAAGTAGCACCACATCTGCTTCCTTTTCAAACCATTCCATGAGGTCTTGAGGCACCGTTATGGGTGCCTGTTCTTCCAGAAAGTTCTCAAAACGTGCTTCAATATGGCATCCTTTTTTATCCAGGCTTTCAATGGCACTGCTATAACTCTTAATCATCAGCCCGCGGCTGGGACCATAGGCTGCCAGTATTCCGCCAATTTTCATATTTATTTTCATATTAATCACTCCAGTAGGCTTTTTTCAATGATTTAAATCCACCAAATCCGTATTTTAACTCAAAATCGTTGAGTCCTTTCTTTGCAATACCCGTTTTACCAGGGTGCATCAGAAATGCTGCAACGCACTCCTCCATGATTACCTCCTGCATCTGGTCATAGATGACTTTTCGCTTACCAGGGTCTACCGTGCTCATGTACTGGTAATAGAGGCGGTCGAATGTCTCGTTTTCCATAATGTGATACATTCCCTTTGAATGGAAGAACAAGAATAGATAGGTGTACGGGTCGGTCTCCCCTTTTCCATAATTTGGAATCACAGCCATATCAAAGTCTTTTTTATGTAACGTACTTGAGAAGGCACCGCGTTCAAGCGTCATGATATTTATTTTTATTCCGAGTTTTGCAAGCTGGGCTTGGATGATCTCTGTCATAGCACCATTAAAGGAGCGGTGACCGGAATGAATAAGTGTGACTTCAAAGCTCTTGCCGTCCTTTTCCAGAACCCCGTCGTTGTCTTTATCCTCCCACCCCGCATCTTTCAGAAGCTTAGCGGCCATTTCAGGATTATAGGAATAACCTTCGATCTTTGTATTTGTCCATGGAATGGATGAATCATGACCTATTGGTCCCTTGGCTGGTACGCTGTATCCTTCAAGAACTGAATTGATTATTGCCTGCCTGTCAATACCATAGTTTATAGCTTCCCTCACCCTCTTGTCGCTGAAAAATTCGCTCTGGACATTGAATCCAAGAAACTCGATCTGGGATTGATTCTTTTTATAGATAACAAAGCTCGGGTCATCTTCAAACCTCTTAATATAAGAGTAGCCCGCTCCGGATTGATCTGCACCGACAATATCCAACTCCCCTGCTTCAAGCGCCATGATCTGGGTAGTTGCATCAGGAATCACTTTAACCGTCACCTTTTTGATTATGGGAGCGCCGTCCCGGTAGTCTGGGTTCGATTTGAGCACAACCTCCTGTTTAGAGTATTTTACAGGAATAAAGGGGCCTGTGCCAATCGCCTCTTTAAAATTTCCCTCTTTATCATAGCATCTGGGGCTTACCATCCAGGTAGAGCCCATATCATCAAGGAAAGGGCCATAGGGCTCTTTTAAGGTAATAACAAGGGTATGATTGTCAGGTATCCTTATGGATTCTACCTTAAACTTGTAAGTGAAAGATGAACGTTTCTCCAAGGATGTATGAATAGAGTAATTTGCAGAGAATGCATCAAATGGTGTGTTATCGTGGAATTTAACTCCCTCCTGCAGATAGAATGTCCATGTCCTGCCGTCCTGCGATACATTCCATGAGGTTGCAAGGGCTGGATGGTTACCTTCAATATCTGCCACCACCAAGGTCTCAAAAATCAGTGGGCGAATATGCCATGAAGTTGAAGTGCCAAGAGGATCCATAGTAACCTCCCTATCTCCCAGGGGAACTACCAGTTCCTGACTCGGATGGGAAATGGTTTCTTCAACACTGCTGCTGTCAGATATGCATCCCGCAAATAAACAGGATAATACTATAAATAGGAAAAATAAAGCACTTTTCATCGTTAAGACCTCCATAAATAATGATTTCTGATTTCTTCAAACATTACACAATTTCTGATATATTTGCTTCATTTGCATCTCAATTCCCTTCATTCCAGTATGCTCTTTTGAAAGGCTCGAATCCACCGAAACCGTGCTTTAACTCAAAATCATTAAGCTCTTTTTTTGCAATACCTACTTTACCAGGGTGCAGCAGGAATGCTGCAACGCACTCGTCCATAATTACTTCCTGCATCTGGCCATAGATGACTTTTCTCTTATCAGGGTCCACCGTAGCCATAGACTGGAAATAGAGTCTGTCGAAGGTTTCGTTTTCCATGATGGGGTACGATGCCTTTGAATGGTAGAACATGAACAGATAAGGGTATGGGTCGGCCTCCCCCTTTCCGTGGTTGGGAATCACAGCCATATCATAGCCTTTTTCCCGCAATATATTCAGGAAGGCACCGCTCTCAACTACCATGATATTTACTTTTATTCCGAGTTCTGCAAGCTGGGCCTGGATGATCTCTGTCATGGTACCGGAAAAGGGGCGGTAACCAGAGTAAATAAGTGTGACTTCAAAGCGCTTGCCGTCCTTTTCCAGAACCCCGTCATTGTCTGTGTCCTCCCAACCTGCATCTTGTAAAAGCTTTGCAGCCATTTCAGGGTTGTAGGAGTAACCCTCGATCTTTGTATTTGTCCAAGGGATAGAGGAATCATGACCTATAGGTCCCCTTGCCGGAACGCCGTATCCTTCAAGAACCGAATCGATTATTGCCTGCCTGTCAATGCCGTAGTTTACGGCTTCCCTCACCCTCTTGTCGCTGAAAAATTCGCTATTTGTGTTGAATCCGAGAAACTCGATCTGGGCTTCGTTCCTTGTATAGACCTCAAACCTCGGGTCATTTTCAAGCCTCCTGATATCAGAGTAACCCACTCCGGATATATCTGCACCGACAAGATCCAATTCCCCTGCCTCAAGTGCCATGATCTGGGTGGTCGCATCAGGGATCAGTTTAATGGTCACCTTTTCGATTTTGGGAGCACCATCCCAGTATTCTGGATTCGATTTGAACACAACTTCCTGTTTGGAATATGTAACCGGGATAAAAGGACCTGTGCCAATCGTCTCTTTGAATTTTCCTTCGCTGTCGTAGCCTGTGGGATTTACCATCCAGATAGAACCTATATCAACAAGGAACGGACCATATGGCTCTTCCAGGGTGATGATGAAGGTATGATCATCCGGTATCTGTGTGGATTCCACTTTGAACCTGTATGGTTTCTCCATGGATTTATAAACAGAATAATTTACGGTAAACGCATCAAACGGCGTGTTATCGTGGAATTTAACCCCTTCGTGCAGATGGAATGTCCATGTCATTCCATCCTCTGACACATCCCATGAGGTTGCAAGTGCTGGATGGTTACCCTCAATATCTGCCACCACCAAAGTCTCAAAAACCAGTGGGCGAATATGCCACGAAGTTGAAGTGCCGAGAGGATCCATAGTAATCTCCTTATCTCCCAGGGGAATTACAAGTTCCCGGCTTGGATTGGAAGTGGCTTCTTCAATGCCGCTGCTGTCAGATATACAACCTGCAAAAAAACAGGATAATACTAAAAATAGGAAAAATAAAGCACTTTTCATCGTTAAGACCTTCATGGATAATGGTTTCTGAATTTTTCGGACATTGTACAATTTCTGATATATTTGCTTCAATTTTTAAAAACTCCTTATTTGTTCAATCTTGTCTCATGATAACATATCCAGTATCTTAACAAATATAATTCATAAATTATCCTTGCGTTATTCACTTTTTATCATACTAATTAGTTTAATTTAAATTCATTTTTAACATATAAAGTTATTCTTTTGATTTTATTTATTACTAAATGCTACAATTATTTTTATTTATAATACTATATATTCAGTAAAAATCTCGTGAAATAAAACCGTTCTGGAAAGACACAAAGGCTATTAACCTCGTTGTTACTACAATTATGGTACTGGCCCGTGGAAGGAATTGTTGATGTTCAATACTCAGGGTACAAAATTAAATTTGAAAAAAAATAGCGGGAAAAAAAATTGATTCTTCTGGAAAGGGTTTACATACCCGTAGAAAATTTCACCGCATTCACGATCGAATCTGACCTCAGGTCCTCAAGTTTCAGATGCCTGGCTCCCAACGCATCCGAGATCTGCCGTGCAAACCCGAATCTGATTGCTCCGACCTCTGTATCTATCACAGTAGAATGTATCCCTTCTGCCTTGATATGGGATGCGATCTCTAATGTCTCTTCCATGGCTGAATTCCCATGCAGGCATACGTTTGCCCTGCCGTCTGAGATCAGGATGAAAAATGGGTATGCATCAGGGTCACGCCTAAGTTCCGATTGTATAACCTCATATCCTTTCATGAGCCCGTGGGGAAGCGGGGTCTTGCCGCCTGTTGGCATGTTCTGCAGGTATTTCCTGGCAAGTTCAACACTGGATGTGGGCGGGAGAATGAGTTCGGCACTATCACCCTTGAACGCTATAAGTCCTACCCGGTCCCGTTTCTGGTAAGCATCGATGAGTAAAGACAGGATCGCACCCTTAGCGGCCGTCATGCGCTGCTGTGCACCCATTGAACCGCTGGCGTCCACAACAAACAGGATCGTATTACCGATCTTCCTCTCGCGTACCTTTTCCCTGATATCAGGCTGCCGGATGGCAATGGCCACCCCGTTCTTTTCCCTGTTAAGCTGGTGTGGGGCTGCCGCCCTGAAAGTAGCATCAAAGGCAATATCTGATGTCTTCTCATGCGGGATCGTGCTTTTCACATACCTGCCTGACCTGGAATCCGTCCGTGTCTTGGTGCGCCGCCCAGAGCCGTTCCTGTTTATTTTGTCATGCTCAGGAGACAGTTGTTTTACCTGATAGGTTTCACCCGTTTCAAAGGTAGTCTCAAACGAGGCATCTGGCACTTCCTTTTTATCCCCATCATCCTCACTGTTTTGTCCGGTCTGCCCGGGTTGCTCGGGTTGTTCCTTGTGTCCACTGTGTTCCGGTTGCTTTTCTTGTTCTTGTTGCTTTTCTTGCTGCTTTTCTTTCTGTTTATTGAGGGACTCGTCCAGTTTATCCTGGTAATCGGTCTGCTCTTCAAAGGGTTTCCTGCGCATCCTGTGGGAAAGGACCAGTTCGGCAGCCTCCTTAACATCCTCTTCTGTAACCGCGGTCCGGTCATGATAAGCTGCTATAGTAGTAGCGGTCTTCATCATGGTTATATCAGCACGGTGCCCGTCAACGTGCATATCGATACATATCTGTGCGATCAGTTCAAGCATATCATCTGATATTTGAACCTGCGGGTGCAGATCCTTTGCGTTCACGATCCTGTCACACAGTTTGATCTCAGATTCCTGCCACTCACTGGCAAATATCTCGGGATCGTTTTCATATCCCTGTCTTCGTTTAATGACATCAACCCGCGCAGGCGCCTCATGTATCCCCTCAATGTCAACACACAGGCCGAAACGGTCAAGGAGCTGGGGACGCAGTTCCCCTTCCTCGGGATTCATAGTGCCTACAAGAATAAAGGAGGCAGGGTGGGAATATGACACACCCTCACGCTCCACAGTGTTCACCCCCATTGCAGCAGAATCCAGGAGCACATCAACGATATGGTCATCGAGCAAGTTCACCTCATCCACATACAGGATGCCGCGGTGAGCAGTTGCCAGCACACCCGGCTCGAACCGCTTTTCACCCTTCTTGATAGCATGCTCAATGTCAAGAGTACCTACAGCCCTATCCTCAGTTGTGCTCACAGGCAGGTCAACGACACGCATCTTCTGCACTGCGGTAATAAGCTCGCCATATGACAGCTTCTCGAGGCAATCTTCACACATCTCGTTCTTGTTATTGGGATTGCAACCAAATACGCACCCCTCCACCACCTCTATCTCAGGCAGAAGACCTGCAAGCGCCCGTACAGCAGTGGACTTGGCAGTGCCTTTCTCTCCCCGGATAAGGACACCCCCTATCTTTGGATTGATGGCGTTCAATATCAGGGTTTTTTTCATCTTTTCCTGCCCTACAATGGCAGTAAAAGGGTACGGGATTTTAGTATGGTTTTTCATGAGTTATCTTCATTCCTTCAGGACCTAATTTTTATTTGTATGTTATTAAGTAATATTATTTCATAAAAGTGTAATACTAATTAAGTCTTTTTATTTTTAAAATAATATGCAAAATAATAAAAATATAGATAATCTTATTAACCGTTATGTGTTGTAAATCACGAGACTTTTTATTTTCTTCTGGTTGGACCAAATATGCGTCCAAACCAAACAGATTTAACAGAAATATTTCAACTGTCTTCATTAAATGATAAACTAAAATATCCAACGTTCTCAAACAGTATAAAATTTCAAGGTAAAATGAGATAGTTTCCACTAAGACAATTAGCCAATATGATAATTAAATCTCAGCCGTACTTGATTTCAGCTCGATTTAGAGGAGATAAACCTCTCCAAGGACCGGTATTAAAACATCGCTTATTCACTGATAAGAATAAATTATAACAAAAATTAGCTAGTCCGTCAACGATTTTAAACGATCTGGCTTGATTCATAACATCTTTTATCAAAGAGAACAACTGCTCCATCACATTGTTAGTTTCTGGAGTGAATCCTTTCTCCAGCAATTTCCTGTTATTAAAATATATTTTTTCAGCATATGAAATCACATTTTCTGATGCTTTTGACAAATCCATCTCTGAAGCCATCTTCATTATCATTTGATAATATTGCGTTGACTCGATGACTGATTCAGCAAGAATCAAATCATTTGTAAGTTCATACAACTCGATTTCGTGTAAAGGAATATTTTCAATGCTGCCAAACTCAACAAGATATTTCTCGGTAACATTTTGCAATTGATGGAATACACAGAATGAATGTGAGATATTAGGTAAAACATGTGCCACTGCACCAATTATTGCACTATCTTCATCGGAAACAATTTTTGAAATCTCTCCTTCAGGTATGCGAGATTTAATTCTGTTTAGAAGCGGGACCAATTCAAGATAACTTGGCATAATGTTAGTTATCTGGAAATCCAGGACGACTTTATCTTCTGTAGCTACAACATAAATAACTTTATATCGGGGCCTTTTCCACTCCCGGTTGGTTAATTCCTTTCCCAGTTGAGCTTCGATATATTTTCTCCATCCAGTTTTGACCCAATGTCCATCGATGTGCAATACTCCATTGAAATCAAAGTCCTGACTTGTCAGTTCCTGGGCTGAGATTTTGCCTTGTATTTGTTCGTATTTCCATAAAGTTGTTGGACATGGTGCTCTTCCTGAAGTATCAGTTAAGCCCTCTGTGAATATCTCACCTGTAATGCGTGAATTCCATAATGTGCACCTACCGTCGTATCTTACACATTTCATTTTTTCATTGTATTCATCGCTGTAATTTGCTGATCCGGTAACACCTATTAACGTGTCATGGTGGTGTTTTTTGCAGTCTGGATTTGAACATATCCAATAGGTGACCGGGCATCGTATGATACCATAGCTTGAAATTGCGAATCGATCATAGTATTCGTTTCGTTTTAAGGGACTTCCACAGATGATACAATGAGTTGGAGAGATGGGTGTGAATAACGAGCACATCCGACCTTCAAATTCAACTTTGGGCAATTCCTGGATAATATGACCATTTTCTACATCCTTTGCAAGTGATTTATTGATAGACTGATTACCTTTTGCCATACATTATGATATATATCCCATGGCGTATAAAGTTTATTATTTAACCTATAATTAAAATTTGATAGTAACGGGAGTACTTAATTTTAAATGTCGTTGTCGCCAGAAAATAATAAAAAGTCTCTTTCTTTCAGATAACCCGGAAATTGGGAAGTCTCTTCGAAATATTCTAAAATGGCTGCTTATCAGGTGCACAGGTCGGGTAGCAGGTTAAAATGTATACATCAAGCTCAGGATTACTTAATAAAGATTCAATTGACTCATCATGAACCACACTCCGAACACCACCAAAAACCCACCGCACCCAATCAGCACCCATTGATAGGTCCCCTCAGACATAAGCGACCTCCCCCTGCTTATCGCAGTAGACACGAAAGTGTACCAGCTCAGGTCTGCCATAAAGTGACCCAACAGGAATATAGAAGCAACAAACAGGCTGGTCTCAAGCCCCATAAGAACCAGCCCCGCCCCTGCCGTCAGCCACCACAGCCAGAAATACGGATGGGATACTGACGTGATCACACCGGCAGCAAATGGGCTCTTGAACACACTACTGCCCCCCGAAAAGGTGGCATTTTTCCCTTCCTTGATAGTTAAGATGCCGAACACCACCAGTACCGCACCCCCGATAACAGATATCCAGAGAATGGCACCCTGGGTCGCCAGGGTTGAAAACCCGGCCACTATAAAGATAAATAACATAACCTCGACCAGGGCATGGCCCGATACAACCAGGGGACCGCTTGTCCAGCCTTTCTTCAGGGAAGTTTCGATAGTAGCAAAGAGCATAGGTCCGGGTACAAGTGCACCGGTCAATCCAACACTAAAACCGATGCCCAGCATTTTTAGTATTTCTAACATTACCCGAAATCCGGTAAAAAAAGTTTATTTCCCGGGTGTGAATGCCATGATATCGTGTTTGATATGATCAAGGGTCTTCTTGATATGTATTTTATCCACGCTACCAACATCCGGGATTGGACAGGCATAAAAAAATGCCCATCCTTGCAGTATTTTTACAGTATTATCTCAATATCCAGTTGTTCTGCCAGTTCCTTATACCTGTTTCTGATAGTCACTTCCGTGACACCAGCTACTTCTGCCACTTCCCGCTGGGTCCTGCGCTCGCCGCACAGGATGCTGGATATATAGATCGCTGCCGCAGCCACACCAGTAGGTCCACGTCCGGAGGTGAGTTCCTTCTCTGCTGCCTGCCTCAGGATCTCTACACCCTTGGACTGCACTTCACCATGCAGGTTCAGGCCAGAGCAGAACCTTGGGATATAGTCAATAGGTGAAGTAGGCATGAGTTTCAGGCCCAGTTCCCTGGAAATGAACCGGTATGTACGACCGATCTCCTTACGGCTGACCCTGGATACTTCAGCGATCTCGTCCAGTGTCCTTGGTACATTACACTGCCTGCAGGCTGCATACAGTGCAGAAGCAGCCACACCCTCAATACTCCGGCCCCTGATCAGGTTCATGTCAACAGCCTTGCGGTAGACCACAGCCGCAGTTTCCCGCACATTCCGGGACAGGCCCAGTGCACTGGCCATCCTGTCCAGTTCTGATAATGCAAAGGCTAAATTCCTCTCAGTAGCATTGCTGACCCTGATGCGACGCTGCCATTTTCGCAGCCTGTATAACTGGGCCCTGCTTTTTGATGATATGGATTTACCGTAAGAATCGCGGTTTCGCCAGTCGATCATGGTTGACAGGCCCTTGTCATGAATGGTATAGGTCATGGGCGCGCCCACCCTGCTTCTCTTCATACGCTGGTCGTGGTCGAACGCTCTCCATTCCGGTCCCTGGTCAATGAACTCGGAATCGACCACAAGACCGCAATCATTACACACAAGTTCCGCCCGCTCATAATCCTGTACCAGACTGCGGCTACCGCACTCGGGACATTCCACAGTAGGCTTCTCGAATGATCCGACCTTTTCCTTTTCCTTTCTGAGCTTTATACTCTCACGTATTTTACTTCTCTCAGATCTCTCAACTTCTTTTTCTTTTTCTAATTCAGCCATTATTACTAATCCCTCTGCTTCAATCTTATTATTAATATAATATTGTCATTCATGTGAAAAACTGCAACCATTTTGTAATTATTTCACATATACGTGCTTACCTTTGAAACCCCTCAGATTTTCTCCGGCCACATTCTTAAAAACTCTCACTGAAAAATACGGTTGGTCCACAGGTCCGAACACATCATTGACCTTTCCGATCTTCGTTTTTCTCCTGTCAAAAACCAGGTTATTTATCCTGAATAACTTCTTATTACCAGTCTTATTTGTTTTATCCCCTCTGACGATTAAGTTTTTATGGCTTGAAGTATGTAAAACCGTTCCTAATATTTTCAATAATACACCTCAACAAAAGTAACATAAATATGCCAGCGATATTATATAAAGTTATCGCAAGTAATATATTATCTGGTGTTTATCAGACTTAAAGGTTTTGAAAACAATACCTCTTGTGCATGTTTTTCACTTAACCCTGCACCCATAGCGATATTAAGCGCCTCATCATCAGTGACCAGATCCCCTGGTGAATGGGAATCGGTACCAACTATCAGATCTGCCCCAACCTCTTCAGCTATTCTTACCACATGACCGTTGGCCCGGTTATGCCCGCAGCGTGCGGTGATCTCCAGGCATACCCCAAGATCTGCTGCCAGTAGTGCATCCTCTTTAGAGATCAATCCCGGGTGTGCCAGTATATCGGCCCCTGCCTCGATAGCAGCCCTGTTCGTCCCGGTCAGCACAGGCTCGACAAGCGTTTCCCCGTGTACCACAACTATCTCAGAGCCCAGTTCACGTGCAAGATCAACCAATGCCGGTATCTTCTGCGGGGGCACATGGGTTATCTCAACCCCTGCAAGTACCCGGATATCCCATACCTCTTCAAGATACCTGGCTTTCTTGATCCCGTCCAGTACATACTCTATATTAGTAAAATCCACATGGTCCGTAATAGCAATGGCAGTATAGCCATGGACCACCGCTCTGCGAACAAGTTCGCTTGGAAGCAGTTCACCGTCGCTGAATATTGAATGGGTATGAAGGTCTATCATTGTCATTTCCATTTATATCATGATTCATTTTATACTTATCGTAAAAGCATTAGAAAAACTTTTGAATCAGTAGAATCACTTATAAGTTATGACTGGCCCGCTGGACAGAAAACGTTTCACTCTGATTGTGGGTATCGTGGTTATAGCAGTTGCTCTTTTGATCGTATATCTTTCATGGGTATTCGTAAATGTGATCATATTGAGCATATTCGGCGCGTTTGTACTGAGGCCCCTGGATAAAAAGCTTCGAAAAATTACCAGGATCAAGAACCGACAGATATCAGCGATCCTGACCATCACCATCGTGGCATTGACTTTTTCAGGCCTGTTCCTGAACATCATATTCATCCTGGGCTCGGAACTGGCAAAATTCCAGCCTGATGTCCTGCAAACCGACATAAATATGCTGATAGATTATGGCATGGAACTGATTGGCAAGTACATCCCCACCAGCATACAGGAAAACATGAAGTCCAATCTTTCCAGTTCGGCATCTTCTGCCATACTGTTCATAGTAAGCATTGCACAGCGTGTTGTATTGAATTTCATATCCAATATAGCGATATTTGCCATGCAACTGGGAGTAGTGGTATTTTTACTTTATTACCTGCTCATCGACGGCGAAAATATTGTTAAGACCTTTATTGATATCCTGCCTTCTAACAGGGTAGAGATCGTAAAGGAATTCCTGCAGCACCTGAATAGTATATATAACAGCCTTTTCAATGTTTACTTGATCGTTTGCGTGCTGACAGGTATAATCGGCGGCATCGGCCTGATGCTTATCGGTGTACCATATCCTATTATGTGGGGGGCAGTCATTGCAGTCCTGTCCCTGCTGCCGATCGTGGGACCGGGCACATTCTATATACCGGCAGCCATCTATTATTATATTTTCAATGAACCGATGAAGGCCGTGGTGATCGTAGTATTTGGCTGGTTGTTCCTTGAGACTATTCCCGGCAACATTATCAGGCCCAGACTGATGATGCAAAGTGGAAATATCCATCCAATCATAACACTGCTGTCCTTTACTGCCCCACTGTTCGTGGTCGGTGCCATGGGGATAATAATCGGACCTGCTGCTTACGGTTTCATGCTTGCTTTATACAGGACATATACTGGATTTGAGGTAATAACCAAATCTGGAAACAAGGAGATCGAAGAAAAGGCTGGAACCCAAGCAGAGGATGAAAACCCACCTGAAGATAAAACTCAACCTGGAGATGAAATCCAACCTGAAGTTAAAACTCAATCCGGAGATGAAATCCAATCCGAAGATAAAACTCAATCTGGAGACAAAACCTAAACTGAAGATAAAACCCAAAGATGAAGTTTAGGGTTTAACAACCTCATTTTCCAAAGTACCCAAGCCCTCTATCTCTATCTCCACCGTATCCCCATGATTAAGCTGGCCCACACCTGCAGGCGTGCCGGTAGCTATGACATCACCCTTTTCCAGTGTCATGATATGGGAAATAAATTCTATCAGTGCCGGGATATCGAAAATCATATTATTTACACTGGAATCCTGCCTTAACCGGCCGTTGACCCTGGAACGGATATATGCATTTGATATATCCACATTTTCGGCCATGACCACAAATGGGCCAACCGGTGCAAAAGTATCAAAGCTCTTCGCCCTGGTCCACTGACCATCTGCCTTTTGGATATCGCGAGCTGTTACATCGTTAAAACAGGTATATCCCAGTATCACATCACCTGCGTGTGTGGCAGAAACGTTTTTGCACCGCTTACCGATCACAACTGCAAGTTCTGCCTCATAATCCACATGTCGGGACTCGGGAGGATAGATGATCATATCACCATGCCCGATAACAGCAGAAGGAGGTTTCAGGAAGATAACAGGACAACCGGGCAGTTCCATATCAAGTTCCCTGGCATGGTCGATGTAATTCAATCCCACACATACGATCTTGCCCGGGGTCACAGGGGGGAGTGTCTCCAGTTCATCCAGGGTATAAGTATCACAATACAGCCCCCGTTCCACGACAACTCTGTCACCTTTTACAGTGCCGGTAAATACTTCATCATCTAACCTGAATCTGCCCATCATATTATTTCACTACCTGTTACACTACCATACTACCATACTACCATACTACCATGAATCAACTAAATATCTAAAACATTATCTTTTTTCCTGTGGCATCCCTGTGGTACTTCCCCAATTCACTTTTTATGAGCAGATCACCACTGAACACCGGGCCGTCCCTGCATACCCTCAGACCCGATGGATCAATGGTACATGCGCCGCATACACCGATACCACACTTGAAATACCTATGAAGACTTAATTGAGCCATTGCCTCAAGCCCTGCTGCCTGTAGAATATCCAGCACGCTTTTCATCATCAACTCCGGACCGCAGATATAGAACTGGTCAAACCCGGCCAGGTTGAACATGTCCATTGCTCCTGTTATAAACCCGTGATGACCTTTACTTCCATCGTCAGTAGCTATACTGACCACACCGCATTTTGAGAAATATTCCTCGAAAAGCAGTTCATCCGCTGTACTGGCACCTATCAGGATAGTAACATCCAGGCCAAGGGATTGGGCTTGCTGCGCCAAGGGCAGCAGGGGTGCACCACCCACGCCGCCTGCAATGACCATAATCTTATTACCTTTCCCATTCCCATTTCCTCCCCCGTCTCTGTCTCCGTCTCCTCTCACTTCCCCTTTCACTTCAAAACCATTCCCGAACGGCCCCCTGATGCCAATACTATCGCCCACTCCCAGCCGTGACAGTGCCTCAGTAGCCTCGCCCACCCTCTGCACAGTGATGCTGCCCGGGTGTGACAGGGCCATTGGGATTTCATCCAGGCCCCGGACCCACACCATCACGAACTGTCCGGGTGCAGCATCCGGTTCAATGTCGGTCCTGAGAGTAATTATGGTAGGGGTCTCCCTGACAATCTGTGTTATTACCGCATTTACAGGTCTCACAGTCCCACCTTCCTGTGGGTAAGTCCGATTATATCGTCCAAGCAATGATCATTGGCCTTCATGTAAGCAGACAATCCACTGGTAATCTCACTGAAAATATTGACATTATCATACACGGCAGAGCCCACCTGTACCGCCGAAGCCCCGGCCATCATCATCTCCACTGCATCCTGCCAGCTTCCGATACCGCCAACACCTATGACAGGTATATCCAGTGCTTTATGCAGATCGTATACGCATTTTACAGCCACCGGACGTACTGCAGGGCCGGAAAGGCCACCGTACAGGTTGCCAAGGATTGGATACCCGCTATGGATATCTATCGCCATGCCCCGCACCGTATTGATCGCGACAACAGCATCGGCTCCACCCCTGCTCGCAGCCTCACCGATCTCCACGATATCTGTGACATTCGGGGTGAGCTTGACCCACACCGGTAAATCGGTTGTCCGTTTGGCAGCCCTGGTGATCTCTTCCACCAGTACCGGGTCAGTACCAACTACAGTTCCGTAACCACTGGCATGGGGGCAGCTCACATTTAATTCATAGGCACTGGCACCCTCCAGTCCGATAATTATTTCTGCAAACTCATCCGGATGTGCCCCGAAAACGCTGGCGATCACAGGAACACCGCCTTCACTGGCAATCGAAAGTTCTTTCCTGAAATCCCTGTAAGACGGATTTGGCAGGCCCATTGCATTCAGGAAACCACAATCCAGTTTGAGCATGGTGGGGTTGGGGTGGCCTTCCTTTGGCTCGGAGCCTATGGACTTTGTGACCACGGCACCCGCACCTTCCCCTGCCATACGCCTCAGTGAGGCACCTGTGGTGCCAAGAACGCCTGCCGCCAGTATGGTCGGGTTTTCCAGTTCAAGACCGGTAAGTTGTATCGAAATATCGGTTGCGGACATACTATCCATAGACCTCGTCAACCGTATATCCGTTATGCACAACCTTTGATATTTTTCTCACCAGGACGGCCGGGTCATCTGCCTGGAATACGTTCCTTCCTATTGCCACACCCCGCCCGCCTGACTGTATAGAATCATATACCATCTGCAAAAGATCACGCTCTGTCTCCATTCGGGGTCCTCCGGCTACAACTATTGGTACAGGACAGCCGTTCACCACTTCCCGAAACGAATCCGGGTCACCGGTATAATTTGTCTTGACAATATCTGCGCCAAGTTCGGCACCTACCCTGGCCGCATGCCTGACGTACTCTACATCATGTTCGGAATTAACCTTTGGTCCCCTTGGATACATCATTGCCACCAGGGGCATACCCCATTCATCGCATTTGCTGGCGATCATGCCCAGTCCCTTCAACATCTCTGCTTCATCCTCGGCACCAATGTTAATATGTACCGATACTGCATCTGCTCCCACTTTTATTGCCTCTTCCACTGAGGTGACCAGTACCTTATGGTTGGGGTCTGGGCCCAGTGAAGTGGATGCTGACAGGTGTATGATCAGTCCCACATCCCTGCCATAACCACGGTGGCCGTACTTGGGTAAGCCCATGTGTCCCAGTACAGCATTGGCACCGCCTTCCGCCACTTTGTTCACCATTTTAGACAGGTCGGTCAATCCTTTAATGGGACCTGCACCAACACCATGATCCATGGGAATAATGATGGTCCGGAGAGTTTCCCTGTTAAAAATCCGTTCCATCCGTACCAATTTCCCAATGTTTAGAGACCTTATGACATTCGTTTGCATGTGTTCCACCTGGAATATTCAAGGTTCTGATTGTACTTATTTATTTAGATTTTAGTATTTATTTCACGTTTCTAAAATTATTCACTTTTAATAATTTAAAAAAAGTACTTATCCTAATAGATAACAACAATATATTTGGTTGAAAAACAATGATGAAAAATAACATTTTATTAAGAGACATTATGACAAGGGGGGTAACTTCGGTTCCCATGGATATCACCCTTAGAGAAGTTGCAAAAATAATGGTTGACCAGAACGTTTCTGGCGTAGCAGTTACAGACCATAACGGGGAAATTATGGGATTTATCACAGAAATGGACATGTTGCATGTAGTTGTCGATAAATCACTGCTGGATAACACTGCCGAAGCAATAATGACGACTTCGTTAAAATCGATTAGCCCTTCCACTGATCTGGAAACTGCTTCCAGTGTCATGTTGGATGCACGTATTCACAGACTGATCATACTATCCGAACCAGGTATGGGGGCATCAGATCGTCCTGTGGGTATTCTCAGTGCCAGTGATATCATCAGGCAACTGACGCTGTAAGAATATACGCTGCAAGGACTTATTTTCGCATCGGTGGGAGCCTGCAAAGTTTCGAGCTTAGCTGTGCGTGTATCCTGATTATGTCATATTTAGTCAACAGTCCGGACAGCCTTGTGGGATCATCTCTGTCCACAACAGGCAGTCGTCCGATATTGTTATCCAGCAATTTCCTTAAGGCTTCTTCAAGATTCTCGTCTTCATATGTCACAATCAGCGAGCGGGTCATAATATCACCGGCAGTTACACTGTCCCTTTCATTGGTGGGGACTTTTTCCGCATCCTCAAAGGTCACCATACCGACCAGCTCCAGGTTATCCAGGACAGGATACCCCAGATGACCGTATTTATGGATGAGGTTCAGCACTGTCTGAATCTTTGTGGTAGGGTCGATTGTGATGATATCGCTACTCATAGCTTCCTTTGCCGTTACAAGTTCCAGCACATCTATTGTCATCTCACGACGGTGGGCAGGTGAGTCCATCCTTGTGGGCACCTGTTTTTTATATATGGACCATTTGCCTGACAGAACATATGCCAGGGTGGAGGCAAGCATAAGGGGCGGCAGCAGGTTGTAGTTGCCTGTTAGTTCTGATACCATTATTATTGCGGCGATGGGTGTTTTTGCCACACCTGCAAGCAGGGCTGCCGTCCCGACCAGCACAAAGGTAGCTGGCTGCAATACTATAGTGGGGAACAAAGTATGGAAGGTCAGTCCCAGCACGCCGCCCAGCATAGCCCCAATTACCAGTGAGGGAGCGAACACACCACCGCTGCCACCGCTGCTGATGGTAAAGGATGTGGCAAGGATCTTGGCGAATACCAGTAGCAGCATAAGCCCTACTACAAGTTGCTGGTCTAAGGCCTGTTGGATGAGCCCGTATCCTACACCCAGGCTTTCAGGTATGAAAAATGCAAGGATGCCAAGTAAAAAGCCGCCGATGGCAGGCCTGTAATGCCGGGGTATGGTCAACCTGTTGAAGACGTTCTTCATACCGTAGAAGATATGTACATAAAAGATACCAACGGCTGCACATGCGATACCAAGCAGTGCATAGAAAACAAGTTCGTAGGGGTTGGTGAACTGGTAATTGGGCATGATGAACATGGAACCCCAGCCGAACACTGAACAGAATATGGAATAAGCGATGGTGGACGAGATAAAGGCGGGCACGATGCCCTCTGATTCCGAGCCCTGCCTGTACAGTACTTCGATTGCGAATATTGCGCCGCCAAGTGGGGCCTTGAATATGCTGCCCACACCGGCAGCCATGCCGCATATTACGAGAATGCGGCGGTCCCGGTCACTAAGATGGAGCCTGGTGGCAAGTATGGAACCAAAACCTGCACTGATCTGGGATATTGGTCCTTCCCTGCCTGCGCTTCCTCCTGAGCCAATGGTTATCATGGATGTCAGTGCTTTAATGAAGGGGACCCTGGTTTTGATTTTGCCTTGCTTATGGTGATAGGAATCGATAACCGAATTAGTACCTTCTCCTTCTGCTTCAGGGGCAAAGCGGTACACCAGGTAGCCTGCAAGCAGTCCGCCGAGCATGGGGAGCAGTATTAATAATAAACGGTTGGGCTCGCCTGTAACAACGGGTAGGAGGTCAACATCACCTCGTGGGGTAATAGGGAAATATCCGCCGATGCCGCCTAATAGGTAATAGGTGGCATAATACAGGCCTGAATAGAATATGATGGCAACAATCCCGCCCACAATACCTACAAGGATGCTGAGGGCTGTCCATCTCTGGACTTCTTTCAGGTCGAGTTCACGTATTATTTCATTTATCTTGCTGCTGAAGTCCATTTTTATCACACCAACCTGGGGGTGTGAATGGTTGATGAATTTGTGTAGTGGATAATGAATTCAGTGGGTAATTGGTGTTTTAGAAATGACTGTCGAGTTTTTCCTGGGATAAAAGAATTTGCAGTACCCGTTTGTTCAACCTTCTTTGATTTTTCAGGTGTTATTAATACAGTATGAGTAATAAGGTTAATGTATTACAAATTTGTGGAATTTATTTGGTTGTTAAATTTGCTGCGAAAATAGCATTTTCATGCTTATGGGTGTCTTGGAGGGGCATGAAAGTTCCAGATTTTCAGATTATTCCAGGGATGGTTGATTTTCGTATAATATCTCCTGATGTGAATATTTTATCTTTGCGAAGCCAGGGATTTGCTCTATTGTCTATCAGAATATTAGCAAAACCACAATTTTATATAATATCTTTATTAAAATGGTTGCTATGAAACTTGAAAAGCGTTTGGAGTTACTGAATGAGAAAGTTCAGGAAGATGACTTTTTGAATGCAAGGGGTCTTGGGAAGCAGGTTGAGGAGCTTATGGCTTATGATGCGGTGTTGAATAATAAGTCGCTTCAGCTGATTGATATTGATCTGGATGATGGGGTCAAGGTTAATTATGCAAAGTTTGAGGGGTTGGTGGGGAAGATATGAGTACAATTGAGTACAATAAACAATTTAACAAATTATCAGGATAGAAGAAAATTGGAGGTACAATATGCCTGAAGCAGAATTATTAGAAAGAATAGTATCCGACCTTGATTTCTTAAAAACAAAAATATTATCCATCGAAGAAACCATAGGGGAAATAAATAACGATCTGCATCATGTAAAGCCAGAGTATATCCGGAAGCTTGAATCAATAAAAAAAGAAGGTACTATTTCCAGTTCAGATTTTGAAAAGAAATTTGGTGTCCGGCTTTGAAATACAATTACGAAATCAGCAAGCAGCTTGAAAGGGAACTGGATAAACTCAGGAGAAGAAATAAAAAGCAATTCGAGATAATTTTGAAAAAGATGAGCGAAATACTGGAAAATCCTCAACATTACAAACCGTTCCAGCATGATATGAAATGATTGCGAAGAGTTCATATTGGTAAATCCTTTGTGCTTGTTTTCGAGATTGTTGAAAATGAAAACAAAGTGATTTTTCTGGATTTTGACCACCATGACAATATATATTAAATGACTACTGAAGCGTTTGTCTCCTATGCCGTAGGCTGCATGTTCGGCAGGTATTCTCCTGATAAAGAAGGGTTCATCTTTGCGAACAAGGGTGAGACCATAAAGGACTTACTGGCAAAAGTGCCGGCGCCGTCGTTTATGCATGACGATGATAACATCATCCTTGTGCTTGAGGCGAAGCTGGATGCGAGGATTGGGATGCTGGAGGATGAGTCAAATTGGGATGAGCAGGCTTTCGAAATTGATAGAGGAGCTTGCAGAGTATGATGAGGTTTTGAATAATAAAGCGCTGGATTAAATTGATATTGATCTGGATGATGGGGTTGGTGGGGAATGAGTGAAAGTGGAAAAGTTTAACAGAGGAATGTATATGCAAACCTTGTTAGGATATATTTACCAAATTGGATGGATATGCGAAGTGGTTCGAATAAACAATGTTATACGCAATTGACTTTAAAATGCTTTTTTGGTTAACGCACATCTAAAGAAAGGTAAGGGAACAATGAGAAAGACCAAGGTGTTTATTAGTTCGGTCATAGGAGATTATGAAGATCGAAGAGAACAAAATGGGGAAACATATTCACATAGCAGTTACTTCAAAAGTGCCCAGTGTAGAATAGACTACAATACAGTAGCTGGCATCTCTGAAACATATAATCTTATTGAGAAACTGCACAGAATATAAGCGCAGGAGGCGAAAGAAAGAATGAAGCAGAGTAAATTTCCAAAAGGATGGGATGAAGAGAGGGTACACAAAGTTCTGGCCCATTATGAAAAACAAACAGAAGTGGAAGCCTTAGCCAAGGATGAGGCAGCCTATGAAGACAGAACCCTGACTACAATAGATATCCCTGTTGAATTAGTTTCTGCTGTCAGGGAACTTATCGCAAAGTATCAAACATTACAGCATCCGAAGACAACGGCAGGTAATAGCGGATAAAAGTGAAATCAAATGTTTTCCCAAATTCTCCTATCAACGAACTTCTTTAATCAACAAAACATCAGGCGCTCTGTTGTAGAGAGGTTAGTGAATACCGGGTGATACTGAACAGGATGACCATCTGTTGATCATGGTGATATAAAGCGGGCACATAAGCAAGATATACCAGAAATATTGATGAGATAAAACTAAAGTGATGTACATGATTCCCAAATTTGACAATAATGGAAATTTACCGGCAGGATTTATAACTCCTAAACTTGATGAGTTTAAAGAACATTTTGTTGATAATTTTCGTGATTCAACAACACGCCAGAAAATATTCAATGGGTATATCAGGTATAATAGTAAATTAGACGTTATAAAAGTAGCTACAATTCAATGGGTAAATGGGAGTTATACAACAAGCAAAGTAAATCCAGAGGATATTGATTTCGTCACTCATATTGATGCAATTGAATTAGATGAATCAGAAGAAATAAAGGAAATATTCTCAAAATTGACAGATAAAAGTAGAGCAAAATCTGAATGTATATGTGATGTTTATTTTATTGCAGTTTACCCCCCTGAAATTACTGAATTGTACGAAAATACAAAAGAAGATATTGAGTATTGGTCTAAATGGTTTGCCCATGACAGAGAGAACAATCCAAAAGGCATCATCGAATTTAATTTATCTGATGACTCATTTAATATAGAAAAATACTATGGAGGTATGATCAATGGCTGATGATTACAGGGATCCATCTATAATACAGGAAGAACTTTCTGATCTGGAAACATTAATTCGAAAAAAAGAAAAGTTGATTTCAAAATACCCTGACAAATATTCTCTAAAAGTGAGTTACCAAAGTATAAAAGATAGAGAAGAGCATCTGCTATTGGAACTTAAAAGTTCATATGGAAGACATCAAATAGACACCTTCGATTTTATCTTGGATGGTGATGTAGTTGATAAACACAGTATATCATTATCATTTTTTGGGGATTTTATATCATATTTACAAGATGTTGTTGCATCAATAGCTCAATCATTAATTGATAAGCCTACACTAAAAGGCACAATATCTAAAGAGATTCTTAACGCGTCTCGATTAGATTTAGTTGCAACTACAACTGGTTCTTTTAGATTTGTTCTATCCAGTCATCAACCCCAGCTTGGGGAGTCAATTGCTAAAAAGGCACTCCAACAGTTCACAAATTTAGCTGACTGTGAGGATGATAAAGATAAAATCAAAAACATGACTGAAAATCTTGGAATAAGGGCAATTAGAAAATATCAGAATTTTTTGGAAGTATTATATAAGAATAATGCTAATGTGAAGATGTACGATAAAATTGTTCCTGATGGATTTCACACAAAAGAGATTACCAGTGATATGGCAGAAAGAATATACAACGTAATCAGTGAAGTCGCTGAACTCCCTGCAGAATCGGTCACATATTACGGAAAATTAACAGGGGTAAACATCCGTTCTTATAACTTCGAATTTGTATTAGATAAAAGCAATGAGATAATAAAAGGAACTTTTGGTGATTTTCTGGCAGAGGAAACAAAAAAACGCCTTGACACCCACACAACAGTCAAATTTAATGTATCGACTGCACTTGAAGATGTGTTCAATGAAGAGAAAAAGGTATGGCAAATAGTTGGTTTTGTGGATTAATTACAAAACTGGTTTGTTAGAACAATAAATAAACAATTTCATATTTCAAAAACCAACATCAACCACAGAGGACACCTCCATGAGCAACAAAGAACTATTCATCAGCACTTACCTTGACAAGATCGCTGAAAAATTCAATATCAATAAAGACCAGGCGTTTGAGATCTTCTCAATGGCTGCTATACTCGACAAGACATTTGATGAAATTTATGCTGACGTAATAATAAAAAGCTCTGCTGATGGGGGAATTGATGGAATATACTTTGATGAACAGGATGGGTTCTACGTAATGGAAGTATTCCAGTGCAAAAATTCACCAAAACTTGTGCAAAACCAGTTAGAGAAATTAAAACAGGACTTTGCAGAAGTCTTTGAAAAGGGAAGGAGAAACAAACCCAATACAGAAGGGTTGATGCCGAAACTTGACGAATACATTTCAATAACAAAGAAAGGATACCATATAGACCATCATCTGAACTTTATATTTAATGGGGATGTAAAAGATACAAAATACGCTGCAAACAAAGACCTGTTCGAATCATACAATGATCCATATGGCAATTTAGCAATATTTGACTCCAATGAACTGGATAAGCGTATTGATAATTTAATAAAAAGCGATAGAAAAAGAAAAGAAGTCAAATTCACTTTTAATGCAGAAAAGTCAAATATATCGCCAAAAGAGCCACAGGCACTGATCTCATTTTCAATATTGAACGTCAAAGCCGTCAATTTCAGGATGAAGGCACTTGAATTATGTGAACTGGTTGACCTTGAGATCAAAACAAATGGTACTGAAGACAAGTTGTTTTCAGAAAACATAAGAGGTTTTCTGGGATACAATAAGACCAATCGCAAGATCAAAGAAACTCTGGATAACACATCTGAATCAATCTATTTCCCCTTCTTAAACAATGGTATAACAATCCTGTGCGATGAAATGCAAATACCTTCAAATCAACAAGCAGGTCAATACATCGTGCCGGTTGTAAATCCGGTCATAGTCAATGGTCTACAGACAACAAAAGTAATACATGAAATCTATGAGAAAGACAAAACAAAACTGGATGATGTTTACATTACTGTTCGTCTGTACGAAACAAAAGATCAAGATCTTGTAAATAAAATCACTGAAGCCACAAACACCCAGACCTCCATCAATTTCAGGGACAAGATAAGCAACAAAGACTTCCAGAAATATGTAAAATTACTCTTTGAAAACAAAGGTATTGCATATATCTCAAAAAGAGGAGAAATTTTCACTAACCAATTGAGCAAAGAAATGCATGAATCAATAACCAGTGAAAAAGCAATCAAATTCTGGTATGCAACATATTTTGAAAAACCCGAAATCGCTAAAAACTCCGTATCAAGAGTATTGGAAGAAGTATTTGATGCGACAAATCAGGAAAACCCTCTGGCAACACTATTTGATGGCGATAAAAATTCAACTGTATATCTGCAGATATACAATAGTTACCGGATAATAAAACTAGTTGTCGAAAAGAAAAAGAACCGGACGGATGCTGATAATCTCCTTGAGCACAGCGATGAGCTTCTAAGCTATGGGATATACAAATACCTTATGGCAAACCAGTTGGATTTTTCACAGAATAATGTAGAAGGCGGATATCAGCATGCAGTTGAAATTGTCAGGAAAAATGTATCGGATGAAAAAGATCGAAGAGAACAAAATGGGGAAACATATTCACATAGCAGTTACTTCAAAAGTGCCCAGTGTAGAATAGACTACAATACAGTAGCCGGCATCTCTGAAACATATAATCTTATTGAGAAACTGCACAGAATATAAGCGCAGGAGGCGAAAGAAAGAATGAAGCAGAGTAAATTTCCAAAAGGATGGGATGAAGAGAGGGTACACAAAGTTCTGGCCCATTATGAAAAACAAACAGAAG
>Ga0255370_1006_pt1 | contig 63664 bp, 33 predicted proteins | sample ANMaggSeSYBR01F4_FD_182096 | JGI IMG/M metagenome (GOLD analysis project Ga0255370, IMG submission 182096) | Sediment cell enrichment communities from methane seep in Santa Monica Basin, California, United Staets - ANME aggregate JGI... | ecosystem: Environmental > Aquatic > Marine > Cold seeps >...
GAAAAACAACAGACCTCTGCGCCTCTCTGCGTCCTCTGCGGTGAATCTTTTTCATCACGATCCATTTATTCAGAATAAATTAAAAAGTCACCTGCGGAGTATAGTAACCAGATCAAATAAAAAATATCTCCATGTGAGTTGAGCTTCCCGTTGCTTTGAATACTATGTTATCTATTTAGGTCATATATGTTATCCTAAACAATATATTTAAATAGTTTGAAAATGTCCCGACGATACACCATGGATTTTATTATTTTAGCTACTTTCGGGATTCTTTCCAGTATTCTGGTGTTTGGTATCAAAACCGGTATTGGATGTGGTTTTGCAGATATTAAGAAACGTGAGATCGTAGTGATCTGTGCAGGTTATTTCGTAATTTCAATAATTATGGGGTACCTTGTTGGTACTGTTTCCAATGATTTCCTTGAAACAATATCAGGCGTTGGATTACTGTTTCATGTACTGCTGGCTGGCCTGATGATCGCCGCCGGGATATATACCCAGAAGCAGTGGAACTGTGGTTGTGATGTAAGCAGGCGCACATTTATATTTTTATCCTTACCATGCCCGGTCTGTTTGACCGCACTTTTCATTGCCACCACGATGCTAGCTACTGCACTTGACCTGAGCGGTCCGGTGATAGGGATCATTGTAGGATCGGTCTTCTTTTTATCGGCACTTGCCTCATCGTTCTTATTCAGGCGGCTGGGAAATACCCCGGAAACCCTTGGAAGCGTGATGATGTTCCTGGGCATCTTCTACGTGCTTGGGGCTGTGCTTGTACCCGCGTATATGCAGAGCAAGACGCTGATAGTTCCCCAGTTGGCAATGAATACGGGTGCGATGCTCGCATCATTTGCTGTTCTTGTGCTGTTCATCACGGCAGGATTTGCTGTGCACCACTGGAGGGAATGTTAAAATGGACGCCACCTCTTCAATTTTTGTTATCCTCTACACAGTCTCCACTTCACTGCTGTATCCTGTGGTCCTGCTGATCCTGATCTTTGTGCTCTGGGCACTGGTATCGATCGGGGAATTCCTGTCAGAGTATTCGAAACGGCATAGGGATACCATGAGCCTTGAGAAGGTCTGCATGCAGATCAGAACCGAGATGAGCAACCAGTCAACAGATGGTGCAGTGCGCCATCTGCGTAGTATCGACCAGAACCACCTGGTGACATCGTTTGCAAAGGAGTCGGCACAACATCTTGAAAATAATAAATTCCGAGAACTGGAGCGGTTATTTGGAGAGTATGAGGTCAAGCTGGCAGCCCGGCTGGAAAAAACGAGGATCATGTCCACAGTTGCGCCCATGTTGGGTCTGATGGGGACGCTGATCCCGATGGGACCTGCCTTGATCGGACTTTCAAAGGGTGATGTGGCCGCACTGGCTGACAATCTTATTATTGCTTTTTCAACGACTGTACTGGGATTGTTCGTAGGGAGTGTCGGTTATGTGATGACCCTTATCCGGAGGCGGTGGTACCAGTATGATCTGGAAGATATCGAGTATGTTCTTGAGAGCATGCTGGAGGATACATGAGATCAAAACGCACGGGCAGACGGAGAAAAGGATTGCTTGACCATGAGTCTGAGTCCAATCCATTGAGTGGTGTTGCCAATCTGTTCGATGTTGCTATGGTGTTTGCAGTTGCACTGCTGATCGCGCTCGTGATGTCCTATCATCTGCCAGAGATGCTTGACCCGGATGCAAGCTTTACAGTGGTCAAAAATCCAGGGGAGCCAGGGATGAAGATAATCGTGAAGGACGGAGTGACAATAGAGGTTATGAATATGACGGAAAATATTGCAGGCGGTGCGGGTGAGGAACTTGGTACGGCATATAAGCTTGCGAACGGGAAAGTGATCTATGTGCCTGCGAACGGTACGGAGTGATATTTTTTTTTGAATAGTTGGGCAAGTAAAATTGAGTTGGGACAAATAAATTTGATTAATAGGTGGATAATATGTGGAACAAACAGGTGGAAGGTATGGGAAATGGTAGGGAAAATGGTATGAAAAATGGTGTGGGAAAAATGAAAATTTGCTCATTGGTTTTAACCGCATTGCTTATTCTGGTACTTGTGCCAGTGGTATCGGCTGATGAGAACCAAACGAATGTAATGTTTGTGCTGGGCACAGATGTGAACAAAGTTTCGCTAACAAATGTGTCTTCGAACACCAACATCACATCTCAACTGAACGTAACGATCTTCGACATGACCAAAACCGTTCCGGCAGGATTCAATTTTTCGGACTATGCGATCATATTCATCGAATCGCAGTCTGAGAGTATGGTCAACGACTGGCAGGCGAACTTGACGTCTAACCTGACCATAGCCAAAGACAATGGTAATGGCAGTAAGGTGATGGGATACAACCTCTCATCCAACATCACTGTGGCTAATGTGGACCTGTACTCTGATGAGTACACAGACATCGAACGGTACTGGATACAGGGCGGTGACACCAACATGGAGTCCATGCTCAAGTTCATGGGGCAGAAGTTTTGCGGTGCATGGGCAAATGAGAGCATCCCTGATCCGCAACTACTGTACCCAAAGATCAATATTACTTATATTCTGAATTATGAAACCGACAACTTTTATCTTATCAAAGTTTTAGGTGAGAGGGGTGTGATCACGGACCGATTCAATGTCACCGTGATGGATGGACAAGAGGCTGCTGCTGCAAACCTGACTGACCTCTCTGATCAGGATGTTATCATGCTGGGTATGATTGGTTTTGACGAATTCCCTAAGTTTAAAGATTCACTTCTTGTTGCAAAGGAAAATGGCACACAGATCGGGCTCATTGGCAATTCCGTAGATACCTACGGAGTTGGTAACCTCGATATGGAAAATAGTGCAATGAAGGATTATCATGAGAATGGCGGTTATACGAACATGGAGAGCTGGATCCGCTGCATCGGGGCAACCCTTGAGGATGTCTACATCGAATATTTTCCGGCAGTACCTCCATCGATCCCTGATCATGGCATCTATCATCCCGGTGCGTTCCCAAGAATATTCGAGAACAGTACAGAATATCTTGAGTGGTATGTAGATCACGGCTATAATGCATCCGCACCCACCATCGGCATCATTACCAACGGACTTGCTAAAGAAGAGATATACTATACTACCGATAACGCGGTGATAAGATACCTTGAATCGAAAGGATGTAATGTCATCTACACCACCAACAAAGTATGTGCTCAGGATGTTGATTACTTCACCATGGATGGGACAGTGCTTATCGATTCCATCATTTCCCTAAATGGATTCTATTTCAACTATTACGATCAATCCGGAGGCGTTGACTACCTGAAAAAATACAACGTACCTGTTCTGAAAGGAGTACTTGATCATTACAGCACCCCGGATGAGTACAATGCCAGCCAGCGCGGGCTGGACCTGATGTCAATTGCTTTCCAGGTCACACAGCCTGAGATCGATGGCTGTATCGATTATATATGGATAGCAGGTAGGGTCGAGCATCCGTCCACGGGTCAGAAATACTACGAGCCGATCGCAGAACAGGTTGACTGGCTGTGTGACCGTGCGATCGCATGGGCAGAGCTTGGAAAAGCCAATAATGCTGACAAGAAGATCAGTATCATCTACTACAACCACGAAGGCGGCAAGAACAACATAGGCGCCAGTTACCTTGACATCGGCTCAAGTTTCACATTGCTGCTTGATTCGATGAATAAAACGGGTTATAATATCGGAAATGGCACAATTCCAAATGGCAGCGAGTTCATAGACCGGTTCATCGAGAGCAGGAACGTTGGCGCATGGGCGCCCGGTGAGCTTGAGAAGGTTGTGAACTCGGGCAATGTTACGCTCGTACCCGTGGGCGAATATCTTTCCTGGTACAACACTTTACCGGATTCGGTCCGGACTGATGTCGAAGCAACATGGGGTCAGGCACCCGGAGACATCATGGTGTATAAAAACCAATTTGTCATTCCTACTGTACAGTTTGGAAATGTCAATTTTATACCCCAGCCGACCAGAGGTGGTCTCTCTGATGAATCATTCATATATCATGACAAGTCATTGCCACCGACACACCAGTATCTTGCAACATATTTCTGGATCAACAAGGTATATGATGCCGATGCCATTATTCACTTTGGGACACACGGTACGCAGGAATGGTTACCAGGAAAAGAGGTTGGGCTGTGGAGGTATGATTATCCTTCCATCATGGTGGACGATACGCCTGTAGTATATCCCTACATCATGGACAATGTGGGTGAAGGTACACAAGCAAAACGCCGTGGTAACGCGGTGATCATAGACCACCTGACACCGCCGATAATGGCTGCAGGTATCTATGGTGACCTGACCGCCATGCATGATAAGATACATGAGTATGAGGTTGCTGCGAGTAAGAATGAAACTGCAAAGACGGCACTCTATCGCAACTCTACCATCGAATTTTACGAAAATCTCACGATGGAAAATGATCTTGGCGTAACTCCGGATGAACTCAGGGCAATGAATGATACGGAATTTGGAAATTTCGTTGGAAGTACAGTCCACGATTATCTCCATGAATTACAATCCACACTCATGCCTCTTGGACTCCATACCTTTGGTGTCGTACCACAGGATGAGAAACTCGTTTGCATGGTCAAATCGATGCTTCGAAGTGTTTTCGTTGATCACATCTACGACGTGATCCCGACAGATGAGGGTACTGAGGAACAACGCAGGGATAACGCCACTGATTTTGCGAACGATCTTTTAAACGCCACACTGCTCAATGGAACCAGTGTATCATATGCCCAGATGAATGTACTGAATCTCACAGATACGAACATTACGGCAGATCTGGAACAGGGATTGGAATATGCAGGTTACCTGGGTCAGACCACCCGTGAGATCGACCAGACATTACATGCCCTAAACGCAGGATATATCGAGCCCGGACCCGGAAATGATCCTATACGAAATCCTGAGGCTCTGCCAACAGGCAGGAATTTCTACAGTTTCGACCAGAGAAAGTTCCCTGACGCGGAGACCGAGGTGATGGGGATTATACTTACAAACCAGATGCTGGATAAGTACTGGATGACACACAACGAGACATATCCGAACAAAGTGGCGTATGTACTGTGGTCTGTGGAGACCATGCGCCACCATGGACTCATGGAAGCCCAGATATACTCGCTTTTGGGTGTTAAGCCAACAAGAAGCTGGGGCAGGATCACAGGTTTTGAGGTCATCTCGCTGGAGAACATGACACATCCGAGGATCGATGTGCTCATTACACCTTCAGGACTGTACAGGGATACGTTCCCGTATCAGCTTGAGCTGATCGATAATGCGGTCCGGACAGTTGCGGCACTCAATGAAACGAATGCAACGAATTATGTCAGGTGGAACTCCCTGAAGATGGAGGAGGCACTGATCGCCAGTGGATACAACAACACCACTGCACAGTTAATTTCACGATCCAGGATATTCAGTGAACCACCGGGTGCATACGGTCCCGGACTTGAGGGTGCAGTAACCGCGAGTGAGACATGGGACAGCGAGGATAAACTAGCGGACCTGTATATGTCACGCATGTCCAACATCTATGGGCAGGACATATGGGGAGATAATTATGAGGATGTGTTCAGGATGAACCTGATAAATGTGGATGCAGCTGTGCATAGTGACTCATCGAACCTGTTCGGAATTATCGATAACGATGATTTCTACCAGTACCTTGGAGGACTAGGTCTTGCAGTAAGGTCATTGACAGGTGAAAATCCGGAGATGTATATCGCAGACCTGTCGAATGTGGATAATCCCCAGATCATCACATTGAACGAGGCGTTCAGGAAAGAGCTGCGTGCACGGTACTTCAATCCAAAATGGATATCCGGAATGATGGAATATGATTACGCAGGTGCAAGGGAATTCATGAAGTTCACAGAGTATATGTGGGGCTGGGATGCGACGACACCTGACCTGGTAAAGGATTCTGACTGGAATGAGATATACAACATCTACGTCAACGACAAGTATGATGATCTTGGTTTGGATGAGTTTTTCAAAGATAACCCATATCAATATCAGTCCATGGTCGCACGAATGATCGAAACCGCGCGAAAGGACTATTGGAATGCCGATCCGGCTGTGATCGAGAGCCTTGTGCGCGAATACGTGGAATCCGTTGTCGACAACGGCGTCACCTGCTGCCACCACACCTGCGGGAACCCCTTGCTGGACGAATACGTAAGCGGCAAGCTGTCTGTAGTGGGACTCAGTGCAGAGGATATTGAAAAGTACCGCCAGCTGATGGATGAAGCCACCGGGCTACAAATGGAACAACCTGCGACCGAGACCGTTGTTGACGACAGCAGTAGTGGCTCATGGCGGAGGCTTCATGATAGCGGAACTGGCAATGAAAGTACGGATGCAGGTGCCGGCGCTGGTCTGGATGCAGAGTTGATGCCGGATACAGGTGCAGGCGGCGAAGGTGCGAGCAACTACGTGGAAGGATTCGAGATGCAGGATGAGAGCGCCCAGCCATCAGATAAGGGACCTATGTCGTTCTCAGGTACTGATCTTTTTGGAATGCTGCTCGTGGTGCTGGCAGCCGGCGCTATCTACATAGGCTTCAGGAGGCGGGGGGGTTAGACCTCCTGCGCCGTATTTGATTTTTTTTTGATTATTTAGACAAGTGAACTTGAATTAAAACAGATAAACTTAAGTTGAAGTTGTGTAATTATAAATAAAGTGGAATAAAAAACAATAAAATGTTTGACATCCCGGTCCTGCTGCCAGGCAAATAAGCCGGGATGTCATGCACATTGTCAAGGTGAACAACATGCATAAAATTAAAAGTAGTTTATTGGTTTTAAGTGCATTGCTTATTTTAGTCTTTGCACAAGTTGTATCGGCAGAAGAAATAACAATGGAACTGGTTGCAAACACCACAAGTGATGCCTATGGAGATTACACCTTTATTGATATTCCAAATGGAAATTACCAGCTTGTTGCCCTTAAATACACCTCTGCCATGGGTGGTGCATGGCTTATGGCCGAATCCGATGTTGCGATCGAGAATGGTACGGATATCGTCAATGCTGATTTGACACTTGGCTTTGCAGATCCCGGTGTACAGGATCCAGTATTATCTTTATTGGAAAGAGCTTCCATTTCCGGAAAGACCCTTTCGACACCAATGGGAGGTTCTGCACAAAATTATTCTTATGTACCCGTTGTGCTTAAAACCGAATCCGGACTGGTTGCAAACACAACCAGTGATGCCTATGGAGATTACATATTTACCGATATTCCAAATGGAAATTACCAGCTTGTTGCCCTTAAATACACCCCTGCCATGGGTGGTGCATGGCTTATGGCCGAATCCGATGTTGCGATCGAGAATGGTACGGATATCGTCAACGCGAATTTGACACTTGGCTTTGCAGATCCCGGCGCACAGTATCCAGTATTATCTTTACTGGAACGAGCTTCCATTTCCGGAAAGACCCTTTCGACACCAATGGGAGGTCCTGCACAAAATTATTTTGATGTACCCGTTGTGCTTAAAACCGAATCCGGACTGGTTGCAAACACAACCAGTGATGCCTATGGAGATTACATATTTACCGATATTCCAAACGGTAATTACCAGCTTGTTGCCCTTAAATATACCTCTGCCATGGGTGGTGCATGGGTTATGGCCGAATCCGATGTTGCGATCGAGAATGGTACGGATATCGTCAACGCGAATTTGACACTTGGCTTTGCAGATCCCGGTGCACAGTATCCAGTATTATCTTTATTGGAAAAAGCTTCCATTTCCGGAAAGACCCTTTCGACACCAATGGGAGGTCCTGCACAAAATTATTCTGATGTAACTGTTGCTCTGCTAAAACAAGCATCTGAACAAACAGTACCACCAGTGCTGTCACTTCCGGTAGCCGCTTTTACGGCAAATGTCACATCAGGAGATGCACCACTGAATGTGGCCTTCACTGATGGGTCAACAAATGCTACTTCATGGTTATGGGATTTTGGAGATGGAGAAAACTCCACGCAACAGGATCCGGTCCATACTTATGATAGTGTGGGAACCTATTCAGTAGCACTGACCGCGACCAATGCAAATGGCACCGATATTGAGGTTAAGGATGATTACATCACCACAGGGCTGCCTGATGTTTATAAAAATAAAAACATCGTATTTCTGGTAATAGGTTCTGACGATACCTGCAGGGTGAAAAAAGCGGTCGCAGAAATGGGTATGGACAATATCGATGTGTACGGAACTTATCGTATGGATACGGTTGAATCCCTTTTCAGTCCTTTTAATGATAGCATCGATCTAAGTCAATATGACATAATATTCATAACTAGAAAAGGTGGTATGAGCTTTATGGGGGCGAACCTGAAGCCCCAAATACTCGAAATGATGCAAAATAAAACGGATGAAGCTCATGTGGTTGACTGGAACTATGGTGTAGGGACCGTCAATCATACAGAACATCTATATCTTGCAGACTACTGGGACGTGAGATACGATGGAAATATCAACCGTCTGATCACGTATCTTTCAGTGGTAAATCTTTCAAAGCCCTTCAGTGAATATGATAGTGAAATCGAGATCGAGGCACCATCGGAAATGCCAGAGGTTGCTATATGCCACCCGGATTCGGATGACCTTTTTGAGGACCTGGGTTCATATCTGGAATGGTATGAAGCGAATAATGGCACTCACCATGTCTATAATCCCGGCAATTACACGGTCGGGGTCACGTTCTTCAAATCGTGGGATGAGGAGATATGCGACAATGTGGTAAAAAGTGTTATAAAAGAACTGGAAGCCAGAGGAATTAACGTCATCCCTGCATATTCACCATCAGTCATGTTTACAGATGATTCTTACCGCTTCTTCAAGATCGGTGGTGAATGGAAGGTAGATGCATTCATTGATCTTGGGAAGGGTGTGTGGATAATGTCTTCTGCTGTAAAGAATACTGAATATCTGCAGGAAGCGAATGTGCCTGTTATCAATGGGATCGTCTATGAAGGTACTATCAAGGAATGGGAAAATTCCAGTACAGGCCAAGATTGCTGGTTCCAGTACCAGATACCGATCATGGAGATAGGAGGCGAGATCGAATCCATAGTAGTTGGCGGAAAGGAATATGATGAAACACTCCAGGCAAAGGTGCTCAAACCGATCGACTACCAGATAGATTGGATGATCGACAGGACTATACGGTGGATGGATCTGCAGCGTATCGATAATGAGGAAAAGAAAATTGCAATCATATACTATGCTCACGGTAAAGCCGGGGCAATGGTCGCAGGTAACCTAGATGTTGTTCCCAGCATACCGAACTTGCTGGATGCGATGAACGAAAGCGGATACGACCTTGACGGAATGCAGCTGAACAGGTCCGAATTCCTGCAGCTCGTGCTGCAACAGGGCAGAAATATCGGGGTATGGGCACCCGGTGAGCTCAAAAAAATGGTGGAGAACTATGATGTTGAACTCCTGCCTGTCGAGACGTATATGGAGTGGTTCAATGAACTTGAACCTGAAGCAAGGCAGAGTGTGAACGATTCATGGGGTGAGCCTCCCGGACAGGCGATGGTATATGAAAACGAGAGTGGTAAATACTTTGTTATCCCCAAGATCTCGGTTGGAAACATCCTTGTTGCGCCTCAGGCTGCAAGAGGATTCTCACAGAATGATACCCTGTTGTACCACGACCAGACAATGCCTCCATCTCACCAGTACATTGCATTCTACTTGTGGCTTAAGAATGGATATGATGCAGATGCCATTGTTCACTTTGGAAGGCATGGGACACAGGAATGGCTGCAGGGCAAAGGTTCAAGTCTTTCAATAAAGACATGCTGGCCTGCGATCCTGATCCAGGACATGCCTGTGGTATACCTCTATGAGGTGGGCGGTATCGGAGAAGGTATAATGGCAAAGAGGAGAGGTAACGCTGTTATGGTGGACCATGCAACTCCTGCGATCATGAGTGCGGGACTCTACGGGAATCTCACTCTTCTGCATGATAAGATGCACTATTACGATACAGAAGAAGATGAGAATTTAGCAGCCGAATACAAGAAATCGATCATAGATATATACGCTGACCTGAACTTTGAACATGAGTTCAATGTATCTGCTGATGATCTCCGGGAAATGAATAAAACCGAGTTTGACAACTTTATTCTATATGGTCTTGTGCATGACTATTTGCATGAGATCGCAAGTGAATACATGCCATATGGATTGCATATCCTCGGAGAGCAGATGGATGATGAAGGGTTTATAGCCATGGTGAAATCAATGCTTGGTGGGAATTTTGAGGAGCATATTGCTGCGGCAAATCTGTGTGAAGATCCGCATTACCTGGATCCTGCACATTCACCGAATCTGCTTGACGAGCTCCTGAACGATGTCCTGGTCAATGAAACTGATCCGATGGATCTGCTAATTGATCGGTTCAATATCACATATTCATCAGGAGAGTTCATTGCAAATACCACATGCGATGGATTGGGAGGATATAATTTCTCAATGGTAAAGGATGGAAAATACGCACTCTATGCATTAAAAGAAACTGATGGTGGCTGGCTGACTGGAAATGAGTACATTACAATACAAGACGGTCAGGCACTGTCCGGTGTAAGGTTGAACCTTTCAAAGAATGCGACAGGTACAAGAAATACAGAACTTGAATATGTTATTGAGTTGTTAGAGAACAATCCTCCGGTTTCAAAACCTACTGGTGCAGGCACAATATTTGGAAATATTACCTATAGTCCAATGGGGCCTCTGTTGGAGGTACCTAATGCAACGGTCGTGGTCCAGAAAGATAACAATATTCTTGAAGTTAGTATCAGTGACTTAACAGGAAATTACACATTCTCAAACCTGCCTGATGGAAAATATGTTGTAACCGCATTTTATCATAGTGTTTCCAAGTATGGAGATAGCTGGTACATTGCAACGAAGAATGTTGAGATCAAGGACGGGACAGCCAACAATATTGATATTAATATGGAGAAGGATGAAAGGGGTGAAGCACAGAACCTTAATTCTCTCCTTGGACAAGTTTCTGGCAAAATAAATTCAAACGAAACAGGAAATATAGTGCCAGAGTGCAATGTTGTTTTAATACAGCGTCTCTCTGATGAACAGATGATGGTGGTGGAGGACCTCAACCTTGCTGTCCGGTATGCTGAGAACATCAGGGGATGCATCATTGAGATCCCTGCGATGATCGATGCCCTGGATGGGAAATATATTCCGCCTGCTCTTGGCGACGATCCCTTGAGAAGTCCGGAGGTCCTGCCCACAGGAAAGAACTTCTATGCATTCAATCCAAACATTGTTCCAACAAAAGAATCATGGAATGTCGGTACGAAACTGGTTGATGCATTCCTGGACGAATGGAACCAAACCTACGGCGACTATCCCAGAAAGGTTGGTTTTGTGCTGTGGTCTGGCGAATCTTTCAGGCACAAAGGTGTCATGGAATCGGAGATACTCTACATGATGGGAGTGAAACCTACATGGGATTCGATGGGAAAGGTTATTGGTGTGGAGCTGATCCCGGAAGATGAACTTAAAAGACCCAGGATCGATGCTGTGATCACCATGACCGGAATATACCGTGACAACTGGAAGTGGCAGGTCCAGTTGATGGACAGGGGTGCACGGCTGGCAGCCCAGGCAGACAATTCCACATACGACAATTATGTCAAAGAGAATTCTGATGTAATATATATTGCCCTGATGGAAACTGACAACTACACCGAAGATGAGGCAAGGAGGCTATCAAGATGCAGGGTATTCGGACCCGATGAAGGAAGCTGGGGAGCTGGAGGATTCAGGGAGGCTGTGAGTGCCAGTGGTACATGGGATGAGGAAAGTAAACTTGCCAATCTCTACATTGACTCCATGAGCTATGCATATGGTGACAGTATATGGGGTAATCTCGATGGCGACGTTTTCAGACAGGTGCTTTCTGATACTGATGCCGTCCTGTTCAGCCGCAGCGGCAATGATGGCCGGGGCAGTGGCAGCGTGGTCTTTGACCATGTCTATGAGTTCTTCGGAGGATTTGGTATGGCTGTAAGGGAAGTTTCCGGAACGACTCCGCAGATGTACATCGTCAATCTCAAGGATCCGGACCATGCGGTGGTAGAGACCTTTGCTGAATTCCTTGCAAGGGATCTGCGTGCCAAATACTTTAATCCAAAATGGATCGAAGGTATGATGCTACATGATTATGCAGGAGCAAGTGAGATCGATAGTGTGCTGGAGGACTTCTGGGGTCTGGCGGTCACGCTTCCTGACGAGATCACTGACGATATGTGGAAAGAGTTCTATGATGTTTATGTCATGGATAAGTATGACCTCGGGCTGGAAGACTGGTTCGATGAGGAGAATCCATGGGCACGCCAGTCCATGAACGCCAGAATGCTTGAAGCGGTTCACAAAGGCTACTGGACCCCATCGGATCCAAACATGGTTGAAAACCTTGTGCGCGAATACATAGAATCAGTAGCAGACAACGGCGTCACCTGCTGTCACCACACCTGCGGGAACCCGATGCTCGATGAATACATCAGTGGCTTGATGTCTATTCCCGGTCTCAGTGCAGAGGATATTGAAAAGTACCGCCAGCTGATGGATGAAGCCACCGGGCTACAAATGGAACAATCTGCGACCGAGACCGTTGTTGACGACAGCAGTAGTGGCTCATGGCGGAGACTTCATGATAGCGGAACTGGCAATGAAAGTATGGATGCAGGTTCAGGCGCTGGTATGGATACAGAACTGAAGCCGGAAGCAGGTGCAGGCGGCGAAGGTGCGAGCAATCCAAGCGATTACGTGGAAGGATACGAGATGCAGGATGAGAGCGCCCGGCCATCAGATGCGGGACCAATGTCATTCTCAGGTGCTGATCTTCTGGGAATGCTGCTCGTGGTGCTGGCAGCCGGCGCTATCTACATAGGCTTCAGGAGGCGGGGGGTTTAGACCTCCTGCCGCCGTATTTGATTTTTTTTGATTATTTAGACAAGTAAACTTGAGTTAAGGTAAATAAAATTGCTTAGTGGATTAATAGGTGGATAATATGTGGAACAAACAGGTGAATGGTAGGGAAAATGGTGTGGGAAAAATGAAAATTTGTTCATTGGTTTTAAGTGTATTGCTTATTGTGATGCTTGTATCGGTGGTATCGGCTGCAAACTGTAACAATATGGAACTTGTTGCCAATACGACAAGTGATGTAAATGGGAATTTCAGTTTCACTGATGTCCCCAATGGAGAGTATCGGCTGGCTTCTGTGATCTATAGTAGTGCCATGGGTGGTATGTGGCTTACCAATGTGAGTGAATTTACCATTGAAAACGGGACATCCGTGGACATAACTTTTGCCATGAGAAGCAATTCCAGCAATGATCACAATGCTGTTCTTTCTTACCTTGATCGTACTGCTATTTCTGGTAGAACCGTGAGCAAAACCGGTTCTGCGAAGGTAGGTACTGACCTTGTCTTAACTAACCAGAATGGTGAGTTCGTTGCCAACACCACCAGCAATGGCACCGGTCATTATCTTTTCACCGACGTCACTAACGGTGACTACAGATTGTCAGGTGTTATCTACAGCAGTGCCATGGGTGGTATGTGGCTTACCAACATGAGTAAGTTTACCATCGAAAACGGGACATCTGTGGACATAACTTTTGCCATGCGTAAAAATGCCAGCAATGATTACAATGCTATTCTTTCTTACCTTGATCGTACTACTGTTTTGGGTAAAACTGTAAGTAAGACCGGTTCTGCGAAGGTAGGTACTTACCTCATCTTAACTGACCAGAATGGCAATTTCATTGCCAACACTACCAGTAATGCTACGGGTGATTACGTATTTTCCGCCATTCCCAATGGTGATTATCGTTTATCTGGTGTTATCTACAGCAGTGCCATGGGTGGTATGTGGCTTACAAGCGTGAGTGAATTTTCCATTGAAAATGGTACTTCCGTAAACGTTACTTTTGCCATGCGCAAAAATGACAGCAATGACCATGATGCTATCCTTTCCTACCTTGATCGTACTACTGTTTCGGGTCTGACGGTCAGTAAGACAGGCTCCGCAAAAGTTGGTACAGATCTTGTTCTGTTGAAAAAGGTATATGTTGTAGAGGAAGAAGTAGCATACTCCATACCAGTTGCCATCTTCTCAGCGAATACAACTTATGGAGACTGCCCCTTAACTGTCCAATTCAGTGACTTATCCGAAAATGCAACTTCATGGTACTGGGATTTCGGTGACGGCTCTAATTCAACAGATCAAAACCCGGTACATACATATGATAGTATAGGATTCTTTAACGTAAAATTCACTGTCAGTAATCCAAAAGCTAGTGATGTCGAAAGAAAGATCAATTTGGTTACGAGTAACTTGCCCGATACCAACAGAACTTATCAAATCCTTTTCCTAGTTATTGGCGCTGAAGAAACCTCCATGGTAAAACAGGCTGTTGAGGACATGGGTATGGATGACTGGGTGGATGTGTATGGCAGTAACCGTGAAAACCGTGTGGAAATTCTCTACACACCATTTGATGATAACATCAATATGAGCAAGTATGACATTGTTTTCATTAGCTGGAAAGGCAGCATGAGCTTCCTTGGCGCAAACCTGAAACTCCAGATTCATGAAATGATCAATGAAACCAATCCGGGCACTTTTATCTATGACTGGAACTATGATCTGGAAGATTTCCCCGGCATAACTTATGTCAATCACACTGAACATCCCTATCTTGAAAACTACTGGCTTAAACAGTATGATAACAACATCATTCGCCTGATCACCTATCTTTCAGTGGTTGACCTTTCAGAACCTTTCGCAAATTATACTGGCTCCATTAGGATAGAAGAACCATCTATACCACCAACCAATGGTATCGTCCATCCGGATTCCGGATACGAAATATTTGAAGATCTGGGATCTTATCTTGAATGGTATTCCGATGATGATGGTACACACCACGTCTATAATCCTGAGAATTACACGGTAGGTGTCACATTCTTTGCAGGACATGACGGTGACCTCTGTGATGGTATTACCGAAGGTCTCATAACAGAGCTTGAATCCAGAGGAATCAATGTGATCCCTGCTTTCCGTCCTGGAGTATTATACGAGATGGATGATGCAGAAGCTTTCTTTAAAGCTAATGGTAAATACAAAGTTAATGCATTCATTGACATTGGAATGGGCGTGTCAAGCATGTCTTCTTCCGTATGGCACACCGAAGCCCTTCAGGATATGAATGTACCTGTTATCAATGGTATCCAGTATCAGGGTACGATCGAAGAATGGGAAGAATCCGTTAACGGACAAGACGGCAGGTTCCAGTACCAGATTCCTATAATGGAAATTGGTGGTGAGATCGAATCCATAGTTATCGGCGGGAAGGAATATGATGAAGAACTGGATGCCTGGTCTTTCCAGCCTATCGATTATCAGATGGACTGGCTGATAAACCGCATAGTCGGCTGGATGGATCTGCAGCGCATTGAAAACCACGACAAGAAGGTTGCGATAATATATTACAACCATGGAAAGCAGGGTGCAATGGTGGCTGCAAATCTTGATGTTGTACCCAGTATCCCGAACTTCCTGGATGCTATGAATGAAAGCGGTTATGATCTGGATGGTATGAACCTGAACAGATCGGAGTTCCTTGAACTTGTGCTTCAGCAGGGCAGGAACATAGGAGTATGGGCACCTGGCGAACTGGAATACATGGTTGAAAACCATGACGTGGAACTTTTGCCTGTGGAAACGTATCTTGGGTGGTTTGAAGAGCTCGAACCTGCAGCATGCCAGAGTGTAATTGACACATGGGGTGAAGCACCTGGAAAGGGAATGGTTTATGAAAACGAATCCGGCCAGTACTTTGTGTTCCCGAAGATAGAGGTTGGAAATATTCTCATTGCACCGCAGCCTCCACGAGGTCTCACGACCAGTGACTCAATGCTTTATCATGACCAATCTGTTCCGCCATCACACAACTACATTGCATTCTATCTATGGCTGAACCACGAGCCAAGTGAAGGTGGTTTGGGTACGGATGCTGTAGTTCATTTCGGAAGGCACGGTACACAGGAATGGCTACAGGGTAAAGGCGTAGGCTTGTCGGCTAAGGAATGCTGGCCTGCAATCCTTATACAAGATATGCCAGTTGTTTATCTATATGATGTTGGAGGCGTAGGTGAAGGTATAACCGCAAAGAGGAGAGGCAATGCTGTGATGGTTGATCACCTTACTGCCCCGGTTATTAATTCTGGCCTCTACGGTAATCTGACAATGCTTCATGATGCCATGCACAATTACGAGGAAGCAAAAGGTTTCCCTAAGCAGGAATACAAGAAATCCATAATTGAGTATTATGAAGACCTGAATTTCGAACATGAACTTGGTAACTCTTCCGAAGATCTTTACGCAATGGAAAATGAAACCTTTGACAATTTCATCCTTTACGGGCCGGTACATGATTACCTGCATGAAATTGCAGCTTCGTACATGACTTACGGTTTCCACATACTCGGTGAGGATATGAGTGACGAAGGACTCATTGCAATGGTCAAGTCGATGCTAGGAAACGATTTTGTGAGGCATGTCAATGCAACAGGCATTTGTGAAGATCCTGATGAGTTAAATCCATCACATTCCCCTAATGTTCTTGATAACATGCTTGAAGATGTTCTGGTGAATGAAACTGATCCGATGGATGTTGTTATTGAAAGGTTCAACATAGACTATTTGTCCGGTCAGTACTATGCAAATGTTACAAGTAATGCATCCGGTGAATACAATTTCTTATTTGTAAAAGAAGGGAAATACACGGTTTATTCATTAAAAGAAGAGTATGACGGATGGCTTACAGGAAAAGAGTATGTAACGGTTGAAAATGGTGAAGCCATTTCCAAAATCCAGCTAAACCTTACAAAGAATGCCACAGGCACCTCTAATCCGGAGCTTGAATATGTTCTTGATCTTCTGGAAGCGAATCCGCCTGTTGAATTGTCAGGTTCAGTAAAGATTTTCGGGCAGACCTACTATTCACCAATGGGTTACCCAGTATACAAAGAAGATGTAAAAATGATTCTCCAGCAGGATGGCGATGTAATTGATGTTCAGCTATCCAGTTCAACGGGTAACTACACATTTACAGGAATTCCGGATGGTAAATATGATATTACGGCATTATATCGCAGTAGCAGTGGAAACTGGTATCTTAAAACTGAAAGTATTGAAATCAATGCAACCGAATCTAACAGAATCAATATTGACTTTGGCATGAACAAAGACAATGATGCCGGAGCGGTTATTAACTCTCTTCTTAGAGAGGTTTCAGGTACATGCCTAAATGAAAGCTTGGGTGCTGAACCGGATTGCAATGTTGTATTAATCAGGCGTATGTCAGATGCTCAGTTAACTGTTGTAAATGATCTTTACAATGCAATTGATTATGTCGATGGTATTAAAGAATGCACGAATGTTGAAGTTGAAAGTATGATCAATGCCCTTGAAGGAAAATACATTCCTCCGGCATTAGGCGATGATCCGACCAGAAGCCCTGATGAAGTTTTGCCTACCGGAAAGAATTTCTATGCATTTAATCCGAACATTGTCCCGACAAAGGAATCATGGGAAATGGGCAAACAACTCGTTGATGAATTCCTCAAGGAATGGAATGCTACTCATGGCGGGTATCCAGAGAAGGTTGGATTTGTACTATGGTCTTCTGAATCCATGAGGCATAAAGGCGTTATGGAATCTGAAGTCCTGTATTTGTTGGGTGTGGAGCCGGTCTGGAGTTCTTCTGGTAAGGTGGAAGGTGTGAAACTTATCCCTGAAGATGAGCTTGGAAGACCCAGGATCGATGTTGTCGTTACTATGACAGGTGTTTACCGTGATAACTGGAAATGGCAGGTTCAATTGATGGACAGGGCAGTGAGGCTTGCAGCACAGGCTGAAAATGTCACCTATGATAACTATGTCAAGGAGCATTGTGATGCTATCTATATTGCCCTTCTGGATACCGACAACTACAGCCCATCCGAAGCCAGTGATCTTTCCATGTGCAGGCTGTTTGGTCCGGATGACGGAAGCTGGGGTATTGGCGGCCTTACAAATGCGGTTGATGCAAGCGGTAGCTGGGATGATGATGAGAAACTTGCCAATCTTTACATGAATTCCATGGGTTACGCTTACGGTGATAATGTATGGGCTTTCAAGGATACTGAAGTATTCAGGAATGCACTTGCCTATACAGAGGCTGTTTTCTTCAGCCGAAGCGGTAATTCCGGTCGTGGAAGCAGCAGTGTGATTTTTGATCACACTTATGAGTTCTTCGGTGGTTTTGGCATGGCAGTCAGGCATGTATCCGGTGAGACTCCTGAAATGTTCATAGTCAACCTCAAGGATCCGAATCAGGCAATAACAGAAACCCTTGGTAAATTCCTTGCAAGAGAACTGCGTTCCACATACTGGAATCGGGAATATATCAAAGGCATGATGGAACACGGTTACACTGGTGCCAGTGAACTTGATAGCATATTTGAGGATTTCTGGGGACTAAATGTCATGCTCCCGGATGCGGTAACCGCTGATATGTGGAACGAAATGTACGCGGTCTACATAGAGGATAAATATGACCTCAGATTGGATGATTGGTTCGATAATGAGAATCCATGGGCACACCAGTCCATAAACGCACGGATGCTTGAAGCAGTCCGCAAAGGCTATTGGACACCATCGGATCCAAACGTGCTTGAAAACCTTGTGCGCGAATACGTAAAATCCGTAGTCGAGAACGGCGTCACCTGCTGCCACCATACCTGCGGCAACCCCTTGCTTGATGAATACATCAGTGGCATGCTGTCTGTTCCCGGTCTCAGTGCAGAAGACGCTGAAGAGTACCGCAAGCTGATGGATGAAGCCACAGGACGGCAGACAGAACAACCTGTGACTGAGACCATCAATGACGACAGCAGTAGTAGCGCATGGCGGAAGCTTCATGATAGCAGAACTGGCAATGAGAGCACGGATGCAGGTTCAGGCGCTGGTCTGGATGCAGAGTTGATTCAGGATGCAGGTGCTGGCGGCGAAGGTGCGAGCAATCCAAGCGATTACGTGGAAGGATACGAGATGCAGGATGAGAGCGCCCAGCCATCAGATGCGGGACCAATGTCGTTCTCAGGTGCTGATCTTTTTGGAATGCTGATGGTGGTGCTGGCTGCCGGCGCTATCTACATTGGCTTCAGGAGGCGGGGGATTTAAATCCCTTGCCCCATGAGAATAACTTGATATTGGATACTAGTGTCGAGTCAACCATACAATATCGCTAGATATATTATCTGACACTGTTCCATTTCCCAGTTATTTTTAAGACGCAGATTTACACTGATTTACGCAGATTTAAGGTTGCATCTGAGTAAATCAGTGTAAATCTGCGTCTAATATTATTATTGAAATAATTTGATTTACTAAACTCCCATTTGACCCATAAGTTCCTCATCCTACTGGTTATTGCCTTTGGAACATGGACAACTATGAAAAACGAAAGCTATAGAAAATCTTTATATTCAGAGGTAATGTATTTGGGATAATGAACCTAAACAAAGTCATCGAACAAATAAAGATCAGCAATATTGTGATACCCAATCGCATCGTTTTTCCTGCATTCCAGACAAATTTTGCAACACCGGACGGATTTGTTACCGAAAGACTAACAAGGATGTATGAAAAAATTTCAAAAGGGGGCAGTGGCCTCATCATCACGGGCTGTATGGCAGTATCGGATGACGGAGTTTCCAACACGAATTGCCTGCGGATAAACAAAGATGAACATATTGAATCCTTCAGTGAACTTTTTTCTATCATCAAACAAAATGGTGCAGTGCCAGCCGCCCAGTTATTCCATGCCGGAAGGCAGACCCTGTCTGTGATGACCGGGCATCCTATTCTCGCACCATCTCCAATTCCCTGTCCGGTCATGAATGAAACACCCAAAGAACTGGACGAAGCCGGAATAAAAAGAATCCAGGATGACTTTGTAAATGCTGCTGTGAGGGCCAAAAAAGCAGGAGCCGAATTGATAGAACTCCACGGTGCATTTGGTTACCTGATAGGTGGTTTCCTTTCACCTTATTCAAATAAGCGCACTGATAAATACGGCAAAGACAAGACGTTATTTTTTACTGAAATAATAGAAAAAATTAAGAGAACTGTGGGCAGCACACCCGTTTCCTGCCGTATCAGTGCTGATGAATTTGTTGTGGGTGGGCTTACATTAAGTGAGGTCAAGGAAATTGCTCCCAAACTTGTAAAAGCAGGTGCCGATGTGATCAGTGTGGCTGCCGGGACATTTGCAAGTATGAACCATATGGCCCCATCAGAGGATATGGGTGAAGGAGTACATGTGAACCTTGCAGAAGGGATACGCAGTGTGGTGGATGTACCGGTTATCTGTGTTGGAAATATCAGGACACTTGAATATGCCAACAGGATTATTGCAGAAAATAAGGCTGATCTTGTGGCTATTGGAAGGCCACAATTGGCTGACCCGGACTTTTTCAACAAGTCTATTAACAAGCAGCAAATATCAGAATGTAACTACTGCGGCACATGCTTGTATTTCACAATTGGCGCTGATTCAATGGCCTGTCCCCGGAATCCGGAGCTTTAATAAAATATGGTCAATGATGAAAAATCCAAATTAAGAGCATTAAACGAAATATCTTCGATAGATATTACTCTTGAATTTGACCGGATACTTGAAAAAATCCTGGATTTCACATGTAAAACAATGGATGCCCATTCGGGGACCATCATGCTGGTAGATGAGGTGGATGGTAAACTGAAGATGGTAGCTTCGTACAGGTTGGGACCGGATTATATCGAAAAAGTGTATAAAGCAGCAGAAAAAGCAGGTGTACAACTAACATCAAGTCCCTCCGGTACTGTCCTGAAGACAGGGAAATATTACTCTGTTCCCAATGTTTTTAATGAGACTAAAAATAGGCCGTGGTTTGACCTGACAAAAGAACTGGGCTTTTCGGCCCAGATTTTCGTGCCAATGAAAAGGGGAACAAAGGTTACTGGATTATTGAACATTTACATGGCCGACCCCTACCACTTTAGGGATGAAGAGATCGATTTTTTAACAATTGCTGCCTCACAGGCGGCATCAGTGGTCCAGAATGCCAGGATATGTACCAGATTAAAAGATAACGTCTTTGAGCTTAAACAGTATAAAGAACAACTTGAAGAGAAAATCAAAGAAGCCTATAAAGGCCTATTTTACTCGGAAGCAAAATACCGGGAACTTTTCGACAACGCACAGGAAGGTATCTCTGTAACCGATATAAATGGTCGTTTTCTTTCAATTAATAAAACCGGACTTCAAATTTTTGGATGCACATCAGATCAGATAATCGGTACTAAATTCTCTGAATGGCTTTCAAAGGACAGCATTGATATTGCCCTTAGCACCCTGAAAAGATTACAATCCGGGGAGATAACTGAGCAAGATGTTATCAGGGAGATCATTCGCCCGAACCGGGAACACCGGTGGATTGAAGTAAAAATCCGTGTGATCAAAGAATACGATAGAATAACCGGCTTCCATAGCATGATAAACGATATCACTGAAAAAAAGGACATGGAACTTAAACTAAGGTATTACAATGAAAGACTCAGGATGTCGTATGAACAACTGAAAATTGCCGAGGTCAAATACAGGGACCTGTTCGAAAATGCAAGTGACGGGATATACATTCATGATATTGATGGCTACTTTATTAAAATTAATAAAGCTGGTCTTGAAATGTTTGGCTGCCCTGGTGAAGATATTATTGGCTCCCACTTGTCAGAATGGTTTTCTCCTGTTAGTGTTGAGATGGTAAATGAGATCATAAAGGATCTGGTCTCCGGAAAAACTATTGACAAGCCTGCAATACTGGAAGTGGTCAGGAAAGACGGTAAATCAAGACTTGGTGAGATAAAGGTCAAGCCTGTCAATTACGATGGTAAGATCACTGAAGTTTATGGTATTATCAGGGATGTAACTGAAAAAAACAGACTTGAACAGAAGCTTGCTGAATATCATGAGCAAATAGAACAGTCTTATGAAGATTTGAAAGAAGCCCATCGAGCAAAAACAGAATTCATCTCAAATATCGCCAATGAATTATTAACTCCACTTACTTCGATAAGAGGATGCACTGAACTGATCAATGACAAGATGATGGGGGAAATCAATGATGAACAAAAGGATAAACTGAAGATCATTCTTAGGAATACTGACCAGTTGATTGTCCTGATACATAATCTTTCAATTGTTGCAGAACTTGAAAATAACATATTGAAATTGCAAATTAAGTCGGTATCGATAAATGAGACCATAATCAAAATCCTCAGGGACATACAACCACAGTTTGAAGAAAAAAAAATATCGATTGTCCAGGATATTCATACACTTCCTGAGATTAAGGGAGATGGGGAAAAACTTGCCAGGGTCATCTTAAATCTAATTATCAATGCTATAAAGTTCACACCGGAAAACGGAAAAATTGCAATAACGGCTGTTGAGGAAGGGGACAAAATCAAGATCAGTATTAATGATACAGGAACTGGCATTCCCGCTGACAAACTTCCCTTTATTTTTGATAGATTTCACCAGGTCTACGGTACGTCAATCAAGAAATACGGCAGTGTCGGACTTGGACTTATCATTAGTAAGGAAATAATCGGAATGCATAATGGCATAATCTGGGCGGAAAGTGATGAAAATGGCAGTACATTTAACATTGTCCTGCCAAAACATGATTAAGATAGATATCATGAACCACCGACCACAGACCACCGACCACAGACCACCGACCACAGACCACCGACCACAGACCACCGACCACAGACCACCGACCACAGACCATAGGCCACAGACCACAAACTATAAACTGCAAACCATAATACTTAATGATAGTATGAAATCAAGGTATCAATAAAACCCAGGATTTTGATCATATGAAAGAAGATTGTACGATGTATTCCCACCGGAAATGTACTGCGAATGACTTGCAGCCATGTGATTTTGAGGGTGATGATTTCAAGGATTGTTTGAGATACAAAGTAAAGAACCTCAGCACTGATTTCACACAACTGCGCTAATTACCCTCTAGTACTTTACCTAAGATATCGGGCAATGGTGATATCCGGCAGATATCAACGAAAAGGATAAGTATTATCGTGCATATCCTGAATGCCGCCGGATGGCTGAGACTTGCTTATATTCATTATCCCGCCTTAACTCAGCCTGGTTAGAGTGCGCGGCTGTAGTTCGATCATGCACACCTAAATGTGCACACGCGCAGTAACCGCGATGCCCCCGGTTCGAATCTGGGAGGCGGGACTTTATTTTTCAGCCGCAGACTATATTGTATAGTCCTGAAAATAGTTCAATGCGAAATAATTATGTGACTATACAACCGCAGACCATATCGATATATTTATATTGAAATACATTAATTGTTTTTTAGTAGGTATATAATCTATAAGATTATGTACTCAAGTTAATCCAACCAAAGGGAGGATTTTCTTGGAAGTGTATTGCTGCAGGTATACGGAATTATACTTTATTAATTTAAACTAATGATTAGCATGGATTTAAGGTGGATTAGTGTATGAGAAAAGAAATTGTTACAGTGTTAGCTATTATGGCACTTATATTTTTGATATATAGTATTGCGAAACCGACCCATTTGCATCAGGATATTGAGATGGAATACTGCGGTGGATGCCATACTGAGGATTCCATCTTAAGTATGCATGGATCCGTAGATCCTATGGAAACGGGATGTGTGGATATAGGATGCCATCCTGAAGCCATGGCCGGGTTCAGTGTTCATAAAGAAATGATACCAAGTGAATGCGATAGGTGTCACGAGTTCGGTGGAGAACCTATGTATTCGGATTGCGATCTATGTCACGGGAGTTATCATCAATTAGAAGGTAGAATAAATATTGAGGGCAAACCTTGTGAAGACTGTCATGAAAGCCATTCCCTCCTGACTGACGATGCCTGTGACAAATGCCATAGTGAAGCATACAATGATGTGAAGACCGAGGGTGGTAGTCATTTGGATCTTTCTGGTAGTTGCTATGACTGTCATATAGAACATAAGGGCATCCCGGATTGTCTTGACTGCCATGAAGGGATTGACCACAGTGGGAATATCGCAAATAAAGACTGCACAGAATGTCACAATGGGCATATGCCTAAAGGAGTCAATTTCGGTTCAGACACAACAAATGAACTATGTATTGAATGCCATACTAATGTGGCACAGGAATTCCAGGATTACCCATCCAAGCATTCAGACATTAATTGTGTAGAATGTCACCCGGTTCACCTTCAAGTAAGTCCATGCGCAGACTGCCATGAGGGAGTCCATGCGCAGTTAACAGGATTAGATGTGAGTGAATGTAGAGGATGTCATGGTGAAGCCCATTCACCTTCAAAGTATTAATCCACGATAGACCGGGTATCATAGAATTAATTGTGATACCTGGTTAATTTACTTTTTTTTAATCCCTGATATTTCTTTATCCACAATTGCCTTCCAGGCAACCATGGGAATCCATTGCCCATGATAGAAATCTTTAACTCAAATAATAAGTACTATCTACTCCAGTTAATTATTGTTATCCATCTTATCCGGAGAATCGGGAATGATACGGGAAATCACCAATAAATATGAACCAAAAACCCTGGAGGAAGACATCCAAAATTTCTGGGATTCCATAAATGCGTATCCCAGGTCCAGACAGCATAGATCCGGCAGTACAGACTTCTATTTTGTAGACGGACCGCCATATACGACCGGGCACATCCACCTCGGCACGGCATGGAACAAGATCATAAAAGATTCGATCCTGCGGCACAAATCCATGAATAACTTCCATGTCAGGGACCGGGCAGGTTGGGACATGCACGGCCTTCCTATAGAAGTGAAAGTTGAAGAAATGCTTGGTTTCAAGTCCAAGAAGGATATTGAGGAGTACGGAGTAGATAAATTTATTGCCAAATGCAAGGAGTTCGCTATCAGGCATAAGGATGATATGACCCAGCAGTTCAAGGACCTGGGAGTGTGGCTGGATTGGGAAGACCCCTACATGACCCTGAAGGATGAATATATTGAGGCAGCCTGGTGGACCCTGAAACAGGGCCATGATAAGGGCCTGCTGGAACGGGGCAAACGGGTGGTAAACTGGTGCCCCAGATGCGAGACTGCCATTGCAGACAGTGAAGTGGAATACTGGGATGAGGAGGACCCTTCGGTCTATATCAAGTTTAAAGTGAAGGGTGAAGAGAATACATATATAGTTATCTGGACCACCACACCGTGGACCATCCCTGCAAATATTGCAGTATCTGTCCACCCTGGTTTTGAATACAGCAAGATCAGGGCATGGAAGGATAACAAAGATGGCAGCGAAGTACTCTATGTAGCAACAAGCCTGGTCGAGCATGTACTGAAACAGGGACGTTATACAGACTTTGAGATACTGGACCAGATGCTTGGGGAAGACCTGCTTGAACTTTCATATGACAACCCCTTATCTGATAAGGTCCCGGCCCAGGCCGGATTTGATCATAATGTTTACATGGCGGATTTCGTCACAGCAGAGAATACAGGGATCGTTCATATAGCACCAGGGCACGGCATGGATGATTTTATGCTGGGTGTGGAGCATGAACTGCCCATTTTCTGCCCCGTTGGTCCTGACGGCAGATACACATCCGATGCAGGGGAGTATGAAGGAAAATATGTCAAGGAAGTTGACGAGCTTATCATTAATGACCTGGAAGAAAGGGGGAACCTGCTCAAAAAAGGCATGGTCAGTCATAGGTATGGTCACTGCTGGCGGTGCAAGACCCCTATTATTTATCTTGCAACCAAGCAGTGGTTCCTGAAGATCTCGGATATCAAGGATGAGATGTTAAGCGAGATCGATAAAGTGGCATGGTACCCGGACTGGGCCGGTTCTGCCAGGTTTGCTGACTGGGTATCAGGCGCACGTGACTGGTGTATCAGCCGGCAGCGATACTGGGGAATACCTTTGCCTATCTGGATTTGTGATGAGTGCACCGCAGAAGAGGTTATAGGTACAATGAAAGAATTGCAGGAGCGTTCAGACCAGAAAGGTGAACTGGACCTGCACAGGCCAAGTGTGGATAATATCACTATTACCTGCAAATGCGGCGGGAACATGAAAAGGGTGCCTGATGTCTTTGATGTCTGGTTCGATTCTGCAGTGGCATCATGGGCCACATTGAACTACCCGCGGGAGCATGAGGCCTTTGACAAACTCTGGCCTGCTGATTTTATCACTGAAGGGCACGACCAGACAAGAGGTTGGTTCTACTCGCAGCTGGGTGCAAGTATGCTGGCTTTTGGCAAGGCACCGTACAAGAGCGTGCTAATGCACGGATTCACGCTGGACGATGCAGGCAAGAAGATGAGCAAAAGCCAGGGCAATGTAGTTTCACCTGAGGAAGTAATGGAAAAATTCGGAGCAGACACCCTACGGTTCTATGTACTCTCATCAAATGCGCCTTGGGAGGACCTTAAATTCAACTGGGACGAGGTCAGCACGATCAACAGGAAGGTCAATATCTTCTGGAACGTGTATCGGTTCCCACTGCCCTATATGGCACTGGACAACTTCGACCCCTCGGTTGTAACCTATGATTCGGTAAAGTCTCATCTAAGACCCGAGGACTGCTGGATACTGAGCCGGTTGAATTCACTTATACTTAATGTGAACGAGGCAATGGACCAGTACAACCTTCACAGGGCCACCCGGCCTATATCAGATTTTATACTGGAGGACCTGTCCAGGTGGTATGTCCAGCTGATCAGGCCCAGGACGTGGACTGAAGGAGATGACCCTGACAAGCTGGCCGCCTACTGGGTGATGTACGAAGTACTGGTTAAGATTGCCAAGGTTATGGCTCCGTTTATGCCCCACCTGTCAGAATCTATCTACCAGAACCTGGTGCACAACCTTGACCCTGGCAGCCCGGAGTCAATACATATGTCTGACTGGCCCGAAGTGGAGGAAGCCCTGGTGGATATTGAACTTGAGAAGCAGATGGATACTGTCCGTAACATGGTAGAGGCAGCATCCAATGCCAGGCAAAAGGTTAAACGCAAACTAAGGTGGCCGGTGCGTAAGATTGTGGTGGCCCCCGAAAATGAGCAGGTAGCACAGGCTGCTGAAACCTTGATGTCAGTACTGCTTGAGCAAACCAACAGTAAGGAAATAATGATCCTCAGTAGTGATGAGACCTGGGATGAACTGGGACTGGAAACTGTGCCACAACCAAAAGCTATTGGCCCGGTATTCAAAGGCGATGCAGGTAAGGTCATTGCAGCCATTGGTTCTGCTGATGTTATTTCAATGCGGGATGCACTCGTGGATTCCGGACAGTGTGAACTGGAAATAGCAGGGGAAACTGTTACTATAACATCTGAGATGGTGCGGTTCAATGAGACCATACCCGAATATATTGCAGCTGCCGAGTTCTCTGGCGGCCTTGTGTACGTGGATGCCATGCTTACAAGGGAGATAGAATCAGAAGGATATGCCCGTGAGGTTATCAGGCGGCTGCAGGATATGCGAAAAGAACTTGACCTGGATGTAGAAGAAAAGATCAAGGCTGTCGTGCTGATAAAAGATGAGCGGATACTGGATCTTGTCCTGGACTGGGAAGCGCATATTGCCGATGAGGTCAGGACAAAACTGCTGGTCATCAGCATGGATATTGAGCCCAAAGGTGACCTGGTTAAGGAATGGGACGTTGAAGGTACAGGCATGAAGATGAGCATTTCAAAGATATCATGAGATTTGAAGACTGGGAGCCGCTATACCTGGAAATAATCAGGGATATGGGTTATAACCGTGTCCTGGATGAAGAATCTGCCAGGGTGTTGTCCGGAATTATTTCAGGCATGCCATCTTCTAAAATAGCATCCATCCGGAGGCTCGAAGAACTGGTCAGGGACAGGGATGTGCTTGTATGCGGCAATGCACCTACTTTGAAAGGTGAACTTGAACAGGTCCAACCTGACGATTTTTGCATCATTGCTGCCGATGGTGCCGCTGCCGTCCTTATGAATCAGGGTATTGTGCCCCACATTATTGTGACTGACCTGGACGGGGATGTTAAAGCCGAAATAGAGGCCAGCCAGAGGGGGGCAGTGATGGTGGTCCATGGTCACGGAGACAATATACCGATTATAAGTTCAATTGTTCCCAAACTTTACAATGTAGTGGGGTCCACCCAGGCCGTACCCCTGGCTAATGTCCACAACTTTGGCGGGTTTACTGACGGGGACCGATGTGTCTTTTTGGCACGGGAACTGGGGGCATCTGCTATAGTACTTATAGGATTTGATTTTTCCGACCCTCATGTAAACGCCACTAAAATAAAAAAGCTGGAGTGGGCACGTAAACTAATTGATGTTGTCCTGGAGGGGGAAGCAGGAGCAGTGGGGGTAGGAGGGGGAGCTGGTGCAGCAGGAGATAGGGGCTTAAAATCACAACCGATTTAAGCATACAGCCCAAACGAAAGACCATGGTCAATGATGGTCTGGACATACGTGTGGTACTGGTAGAACCGCTTTACGGGGGCAATGTGGGTTCCACGGCCCGTGTTATGAAGAATTTCGGTTTTTCAGACCTGGCACTGGTCAATCCATGTGAGATGGGAGGTGAAGCCAGGGCCTTTGCAATGCATGCCAGGGAGATAATGGAAAATGCTTCTGTTCATTCAACCATCCAGGATGCAGTGGCCGGTTCCAACCTGGTGATAGCTGCCACAGGGAATCCGGGCGTGAGAGTTGAAAACCATATAAGGATGCCGCCTTATTCCCCGGAATCTGTCAAGCAGTTGCTTACAGGAAAAAGCGCTTCTGTCTCCATCCTGTTCGGACGTGAGGATAAGGGTTTGAGCAATGATGAACTGAAGCTTTGCGATATAATTATGAGCATTCATACCAGTCCTGATTATTCCAGTATGAACCTGTCCCACGCAGTGGCTGTAGTACTTTATGAACTAAGCGATCTGGAGGCAGGCAGTATCAAACTTGCCCAACGTCCGGACCTGGACCTGATGTATGGTCATATCACACAACTGCTGGGAGAAATTGATTATCCTGTACATAAGAAGGATAAGACTACATTGATGATACGCAGGATTCTGGGGCGTGCAAGATTAACATCAAGAGAAGTACAGACTATCCGTGGCCTGATAAGGCGGATTCAATATCGATTAAATAAACTGGAATGATTGACCGACAGTCTCCACACATTTATTAAAATGTTTTTCTAAAAATCGACAAGTATAAATATTATTACGTGCTGTTACTTTACTAACATTTATTAGTGCAAAGAGTATTAAATAATTTAAGAGGAGGAGATGGATGCCAGAAAAGGATGGTATTACTGTTCTTATTGAGAACAGGTGGATAATCATTGCAGGTATTGTCCTGTTATTGATACTGGCCACCTTTGGTTATATCATCCTTCCGCTACTGGATGGTATCATCCTGGGATTGGTGTTTGCCTATGTTGCCAGACCCATAAGGAGAGAACTAATAAAAAGGGGCGTAGGTGAGCGGATATCTTCATTGGTTGCTACTGTTGCCATAATCACACCACTTATGGGAATCCTGGGGCTGGGTATGATCGAGATATTGAACCAGTTGATCATGATGGCCAAGAACCAACAGCAGTTGGTCAATTCGACAATTACTTTCATAAATGAACTGGATATCCCTGAGCCTATATATCAGCTGATACAGGATGCAGTGTTAAACCTATCTTCTACTATTCTGCCCATGTTGGGGCAGATTCCCTTTTCGATGGGTATAAAGATCGCCCTATTCATACTCAATGTTATCATTTCGGTATTTGTATGCTTTTTTTTGCTAATGGATGGCTCCAGGTTCGTGACCGCCTTAATGCGTACGGTCCCTGGGAATAAGCTCTTGATTGCTGAATCATTTAAGGAGCACCTTGATTATATCCTGGCAGGCATCTTCCTTGGTAACATTTATGCCGCCATGATCACCAGCATTCTTTCAGTCGGGGTGTTCTATTATTTCAAGGTGCCACATATCCCTGCAATGTCTGCACTGATACTGATCGCAGGCTTAATCCCAATTTTCGCAGGCTGGATGGTGCTGCTGCCTATTGCGATATTCAGGTATTTGGAGTTCGGGGTCGAGAGTGCGGCTGTGTTTATACTGGTATCGGCCCTCATCCTGTATGTGCCTACTGAATTAATATTCAAACCCTACATCGTTGGCAGGGCATCACGTATCCATCCGCTCCTGGTTATGCTGGCATTCATCGGCGGCGGTCTTGTGGGTGGTATAGGTGGGTTCTTTATGGCACCTATATTCCTGGGTACGTTGATTGCGGCATATAGAGCATATATTGATGTGGGCAAAAAGGAAAATGATGATTTATTTATGCAAGTAGATGATTAGTTAGAATAATTAGAAGGTTATGATATTATGAATAGGATAGGAAGTTTTGTTTTGGGATTGTTGGTTAATGAAGGTGATGGATTATGAAGTTCAGTTCAATGATAATTGCAATTGCGGTTTTATCCTTATTTACTGCAATAGCTGTTGCTGCACCTGCTGCACCTACTAATGTTGATGCATCAGATGTGACGGGTGATGATGGGGGATATATAAATATAACTTGGGACAAATCCGATGACGATGGAGTTAATGTTACAGGTTACGATATTCTGCGAGCCACAGAACAGGATGGAACATATTCTTTAAGGGGTAATACATCAAGTGGGATTGAAATATATACTGATAACACAGAAGATGAAATTGATTACTACTATAAAGTGAATGCCTCTGATGGTACAAACTCTTCAAGTTCAAATCCTACAGAATCTATTCAATCTAAGGATGACAAATCACCAGAAATAACTGAGGTAACAAATGGAACTGTAACTAATTCTACTGCAGTAATTACCTGGATAACTCACGAGGACTCTACATCTAGGGTGGAATATGGTATAGATTCAACCAGTGAGTACGATAATTCTAGCTCTTCAAATGTTACATCACACGAGATAACCCTTACAGTTTTGAATCCTTCAACAACATATAAGTATCGAGTTTTTAGTACTGATGAAGCTGGTAATTCCAATAAAAGTGAAGAAAAGAGTTTTATCACAGCATCCGACACTACAGTAGATACTACAAAACCTACAGTTGAAGATACATACCCTGAAAATGATAATACTAGCTTCAATATTACGGCTAATATCACAGCAGAGTTTAGCGACGAAATGAATGGATCAACACTGAATACTAGTTCATTTCTTCTAAACATTTCATCAAATTCAAGTTCAATTTTAGGTACGGTAACTTATGACAGTTCTACAAAGACTGCGACCTTTGATCCAGACGAATATCTGAATTACAATACGGAATATACAGCAACGGTGACTACTGATGTAACAGATTTAGCAGGAAATAATTTGAACGAAACCGAAACTTGGAGTTTTACTACTGAACATGAAGACACGTCTAATAATGCACCTACAGTGGAAAAAGAAAGTGTTAATCCTACAAGTGGAGTTACACCGGTCACATTTAATTTTTCTGTAACAATAAAGGATGTTGATAACGATACACTCGAGTACGTGTACCTATATATTAATGATGATGACCACGAAATGGAAGAAGATGATTCTTCTGACCAAGTCACATCTGATGAGAAGGATTATGTTTTCAATATAACAATTAGCGATGTAGGTACATATGAATATTATTTTAAGGTCTCTGACGGCAATGATACAGTAGAAACTGATGAAAAAGAATTAGTTGTAAATTCCAAGACATACTCTTCAGGCAACCGCATCTGGGTTCAAGACACTGGTATGTCCAAAACCTACACTTGGAACCCCCAGAGTTTTAGCGGCTTCTACTACGACCTTGACAATGACATAGGGAAAGAGACCTTGACCATTAAGGATATTGGCAGGTCACTGGGCAAGAGAGACATCATATACGAGACATCCCCCATATCTATCGATTTCGAGCAGGACATCTGGGAGACTTATGAAGTAATCGGCTTCATGGCAGACCGCTACTTTGCAGGCTACACCGACAAGACCACTTTTGCTTCAGACAGTGACAGCCTGCTGGACGAGAGACAACTCAGCAAGGTCCTGCTGGATACGGATAAGAAATACAATCTAAGGTCGGGTACATCCCTGGAACTGGAAGAAGGGTATGAATTAAGGATCGCTGAATTCGGTTCCGGCGGCGATGCTGTGATGGTGGCAATGTTCAAGAACGGCGAAAAGGTGGTTGAAGATATAGTCGAAGAAGATGACACCTTTGTCTATGAAAAAGACCTGGGAGGTGCCAGGGATATTCCTATCATTGCTATCTACTTTGATAAAGTATTTGTGGGAACAGAAACCAGCACCATTGTGATCGAGGGTATCTTCCAGGTATCTGATAATTATATTGATGTCAGTACTGGGGATGAGTTCGGCTTGATGGAGATCAAGAGCGCAGACTCAACCGGCATTGAAATGGAAAATGATAATACCGTAAGTCTGGGGAAAGGAGATGACTTCAACCTCATGGGTAAGATCAATATCATAGTGGCTGATGATAGTACACTGCGGTTCGCACCCTATGTTGATATGTCAGAACCGGGCACCTATGAACTAAGAGGTACAGTAACAGAGGAAACCACCTTCAAGTGGACACCCTTCAACTTTGAAGGTCTGCTCTATGATATGGATACCGGTTATGGTGACGAAACACTGGAAGTAGTACGTAACGGAAAATCAGTTGATTACGGTAAGTTAACCTACACCACTAAACCTATCTCCATGAACTTCGAACACAGTGGCGACGATTGGAATACTTTCCAGTCCATCGGGTTTATGGGGTATACATATTTTGCAGGCTACTTGAAAGAATCATCTTTTGTCTCCAGCGACAGGAGCCTCATCAAGGAAGGTAAGCTATCCAAGATACTTATCGATGAAGATAAAAAACACACCCTGCATATCGGTAACTCGCTCACCTTAGAGGAAGGATACAGCCTCCGCATAGACGAGATCAGTCGCGACGGTGGTGCGTTAATGCTTGCCCTCCTGAAGGACGGGGAAGAAATTACCACCGATATCGCCAGTGAAGGAGACACCTACCTCTATGAGATAGATGTGGATGGGACCGATATACCTATTATCGTAGTTCATATTGACAGTGTATTCAGGGGCATGGAAACAAATTCCGTGTTCATAGACGGTCTATTCCAGATATCTGATAGTTTTACCACAGTAGAAAAAGGGGATTCCTACGGTATCATGGAAGTAACATCATTTTCTTCATCTTCAATTGTATTGAAAAACGAGGATAGTTTCAGTCTCGACAGAGACGATACCATAAATATAATGGGTGAGATCAAGTTTAAGGTAGCTGACGACGGCAGTGCCGTCCGTTTCTACCCATTCCAGGAGATCATAGTAAAAGAACCCCTGTATCTTGACCTGGACATCCCAAATAGCGTCTATGAGAACGAAGAGTTCACCATATTGGTCACTTCTGACGGCGATGAAGTGGAAGATGTATCTATCACTTTTGATGATTCCGAGGTCGGTACTACCGATTCCAATGGTGAGCTTATCTATACACCCGTTGAAACTGGTGAATTCAAAGTCACTGCCTCCAAATCCGGGTATGAGAGCGATAGCGAGGATATAGAAATCCTGTACCAGCCAAAGGTGCTGGAAATAAGTGCTCCATTGCTAGCTGACAGAGGTGAGACCATTGTCATATCAGTAACTTCCGAAGGCAAAAGCGTGAGTGGTGTAACAGTTATGTTCGGCAGCAATGACCTGGGGACAACCCCGTCAAGTGGAAATATCACCCACACACCTGACCAGATCGGTACCCATACGATCACTGCTTCCAAATCAGGGCACCAGGACGCTTCAAAGGATATTGATATCACAGACCCAAGTGCACGACTTGTATATTCGAACCTGACCATCGAGCCCAAAAGTGTGCAGCCGGGAGAGAATGTAAACATCACGGTAGAAGTAGCCAATTTCGGTACGCTCCGTGAGGCAGATACAATGACTCTGAAAGTAAATGGTAAAGAAATAGCAACAGAAGACCTGGTCCTTGGTCCTGGTGAGATCATGACAATAGAATTTACAATGAACAGGTCCAAGCCCGGCACATACCTGGTTGAAGTTGATGGGCGTAGTGATACTTTCAAGGTTATGGGTAGTCAGATTAGTTCCACTGCCATAGTAGTACTGGCAATCCTTGTCATACTTTCCACCACGGCTATAATCTATAGTTTTGCCCAGGGCACACTGTCATCTGAAATCATAATTGGCAAGGCCCAGGCTTTTAAAAAGTCGTTAATGCGTCTGATAGAGAAATAAGTACATAATCTTATAGATTATATGCTATAAGAAAATTGAAAGGGAAGAACGTTTTATTCTTCCTTTTCTTCCATGCCCATAACATCAAACAGCATCTTGACAATTGCCTCTTCTGCCAGTTTCATTAAGGTTTGTTTATCCTTTGTACCGCTGAACACACCAAGAGGTATCTGTGCTCCTGCAGACGTAGAGTGTCCACCTCCATGCTCTTCACCAAAGGCTTCACGCATGATCTCACCGATATTGACCCTGACATCCTTACTCCTTCCTGAGATGTGGATGGATTCCTCAGTAAGCCCGAAAATAATTGTTGTGGTAACGCCTTCAAGGTTCAGCAGGTAATCTGCTGCCTGGGGCAGGGCATCCCGGTCCCTGATCGGCCCCACATTGGATATAAGGTAACTGCCAACGACCTGCCTGTTCTGGATGGCATAGCCCATAATGTCAAAGGTTTCTGTTGACATGGACGGGGTCTCGATCTGGCTTAATATATCATGGTCAACAAGGGGGTACAGGAATGCAGCGGCTTCAAGATCAGATTGGGTGGCATTTTTCTTGAATTCATGAGTATCCACCCTGATACCATAAAGGAGTGCTGTTGCCAGTTCACTACTGAAATTGATCTGAAGTTCCTTCAAATACATGGCCATTATGGTTGCACTGGCACCTATATCGGGTTGGATATCAATGTAATCAGCCTTCACTTCAGATATGTTAAATGGATGATGGTCGATCACTATATTGATCCTGGTATCGGGTGGTACCAGATTGTTCATGCCTGGTATGGCGCATTCAAAAAGGGCAATATTGGAGAACTTTGATAGGTCGTATTTTTCCATCCGCTCAATGTCTATATCCAGGAGGTTAACAAAGGCTTTGTTTTCCTGGTGCCCGATTTTACCATGATAAAGTATCTCGGATTCAACGCCTACATTCTTGGCGATCTCACTTAATGCCATGGCACCTGATATAGCATCAGGGTCAGGGTTGTTATGCATTACAATGGCAAGTTTCTTGCCATCCATTTTTTCAATACATCTCTTGAGTTCGCGTGCCTTCTTCAGGCTGGCTGCTCTTTTTGCTGACTGGGCTATAACATTGGCAGCAGCACGTGTAGGCAGTATGGCCGAATCCACACCGGCTGCCTCAAGTTTATCTTTGTTATTCTGGTCAATGGCCCTGGAAACCGTATATACATCCGGTTTGATTTTCTTGATATGTGCAAGAGCTTTCAGGTTTGCCTTGCCGTCTGAACTTAAAATAAAGGCTACTTCAAGGCTGGGCATATCCAGTGCTTTTATTGTTTCGAACTCACTGATATCGCCTATTTCCACATCATATCCCTGTTCTTTCAGGGTTTCGGCTTTACTGGCATCTTTTTCAATAAATATCAGGCTTATATCCTGATCGTCCAGTTCTTTTGCTACCGCAATACCCATTCCTCCACTGCCAAGGATTGCGTAGAAGGGTTTTGTTTTTACTTCTTTGATTGTTTCCTCTTTTTGGGAGGTGTCCGGTGTAGATTCGTCTTCGATAAAAAGACCTCCAATAATCTTAGGCCTTAGTTTATAAGTTCATAAAGATTAACTTAACCATTTAGCAGACCAAACTTTTATCTCGATTCAGAATGGTATATCGTCCAATTATTATGCATGATACATTAATAGAACAGGCAAGGAAAGGGAATACAACTCCCGAAATAAGCAATGCCGCCCAAAAAGAGGGAATCAAACCCGCCAGGCTTGCCACCCTGGTGGCACAGGGCAAAGTCGTTATCCCGAAAAACATATTGCATGAACACGTCCGGCCGGTGGCAGTGGGAGAATGTGTCTCTACAAAGGTGAATGCAAATATCGGCACATCCAGGGCGCATACTGATGTGGATGAAGAGATGCAAAAAGCCAGGACCGCAGTTAAGTACGGTGTCGATGCGGTTATGGACCTCTCAACAGGTGATGATATCGATGAGGTAAGGCGCAGGCTTATTAAGGAGATAGATGTGCCCATAGGTACAGTACCTGTATACCAGGCAGCCAGCAATTGCACATCAGTTCCTGATATGACCACTGACGACATGTTCAATGCCATCCGGCTGCACGTTGAGGATGGAGTGGACTTTATTACTGTCCATGCAGGAGTTACGCTCAATGCACTGTACCAGTTAAGATCGCATGGGAGGATACTTGATATTGTCAGCCGGGGCGGGTCGTTCCTGGCATCGTGGATGCTGCATAACGATCGTGAGAATCCCTATTATGCCGAGTTTGACTACCTGCTCGATATTGTAAAGGAATATGATGTCACCCTGAGCCTGGGCGATGGCATGAGGCCCGGATGTATAGCAGATGCTTCGGATGGTGCCATGTTCCAAGAGGTCATCACCCTTGGCGAACTTGTGAGAAGGTCAAGGGATGCAGGAGTGCAGAGCATGGTGGAAGGACCCGGGCACGTACCTCTGGACGAGATCATTTCAGGCGTAAGGTCGATCAAACACATCTGCGGCGGTGCACCGTTGTACCTGCTTGGGCCGCTGGTCACTGATATTGCTCCGGGCTATGACCATATCACTGCCGCCATAGGCGGTGCTGTGGCAGGGATGGTGGGAGCCGACTTCCTGTGCATGACTACACCATCCGAGCACCTGGCACTGCCGAATGTTGAAGATATCAGGGAAGGTGCCGTGGTCACCAGGATCGCTGCCCATGCCATAGATCTGGTAAAAGCGGGACAGCGGCAGCGTGCAAGGGATATGGATGAAAAAATGGCAAATGCCAGGCATGAACTGGACTGGGGGAAGCAGCTAAACCTGGCAATCGACTCTGAGCGGGCAATCAGTATACACGCAAGGTGCAAGGACGTAGAAACCTGCAGTATGTGCGGCGAACTATGCTCCATCAAGATCATGAAGGATGTAATGGATAAGAAATGAACACTTGGATCCGGTTGGTCCAGTTGTTATATTTTTACTCTTCTTTTTGTCTATCCTTGTCTATTCTTGCTCATCCTTTTTATTCTTGTTTATTTTTATATGAGCGTACACCCAGAACAACCACTATCAAAAGTACAACAACAAACCCTATCAAGAGTACGTTCTTGAATTTTTCGACAGTGGACACTGCCGGCAAGGTTTCCACCTGTATCTTGATATTATCTGAGATCCTGTCGTGACCGTCCACATCCTCATACTTGATCTCACTGTTTATGCCATACATCTTGGTTGTGGCCGTATCATCCACTTTCAAGTTGAATTTGGCAAGGGCACTTTCACCCGGTGCCAGTGAACCGATAAATGCCTGGTCATCAGTTGTACTGAAAGGGTCAGATACACTGATCCTCACCGTTGCATCAGTAACAGGCAGCTCACCTACATTTTTGTACGTGACATACAACAGATTTTCTTCATCTGCCACCATGTTACCGCTGATTTCAATTACTTCAAAATCGGCTTCATCCTTAACCATTACCGCTATGGTCAAATTTTGGCTCTTGATCTCGTACCACAGCCCCACTTCAAGATCCGTCACATCACCCTTTTCGGTCTCATCCTCCCCGCTGATCTGGACATTTTTCTGGTATCCGTATAACAGGTTCAACAAAAGCGGATGCACACCTGCCGGGGCATTCTTGGCAATCTCTATGGTGAATTGGACCGGATCTTCAGTTTGCTGGCCTGATATCAGTGAACCTGCCTCCTGGTATCCGGTCTTTACTTTAACTGCAGGGTCAAGGGATACGAGAGTGGCTATAATTCCTATGGCTGTGGTCTTTTGCGCTTCGTAGTTCATCTCGGTCTTCTGCAGTTTTACTTCAAGGTCATCATCAGCATCTACACTATTTTCAGACTTGAAGCCTGTGATCAGTCCCCGGTTCATAAGATTGATATTAACAGTTACAGTGTCCCCTTTGTAAAATTCTCCGTCCCCAAGCAGGGATGCACTGATATTAGGTCCACCGTAGACTGTATAGTAATTATCGCCCACATCGAAATATTCCGGGAACGCCGCCTGTGCAGGCACAGTTAAGATCAGTAGTGATATAGCGGCGAGTAAGATCATCTGAACATCCTTTTTGTAATTCATGCCTGTTCCTCTAATTCCTCTATTTATTCATATTTCTTAAGATTTCGTAAAACATTCACGATAATGAAGATCAGTAAGATTATAATTCCTGCCAAAGCCAGCTCGAAAGCCCCGATCTTTCTTTCTGCCTCTTCAAGGGGTACACTTACTTCAAGGTTGTCGGATATTGTAATTTCTCCCTGTTCATCATAATACTTTATTTCGCTATCAATACCGTAGGTTTTAATTACGGCATCGGAATCTGCAAGAATGTTAAATCCTGCAGTCTGGCTCTCGCCAGGCGCTATAGTACCCAACCTAACAACCGACTGCCCGATACTTAGCGGGCGCATCACAACCATCCTGACAGTGGCATCCTCTGCTGTGACCTCGCCTGTATTCTTGTATGTAACATCAATATTCTGTGTCTCACCAGCCACAAGGTTGCCTGAAATTTCAGTCACTTCGAATTTCGGAGATGCCTTTACATAGACTGGGATTAGCAAGGTCTTGTTGGCACTGGCGTAATAGGTAATGTGGTCCATACCAGTAAGACCAAGACGCACCACATTGTTTGTGGTTATACGTACCTGTCTCTGATACTGGTATGATACGGGAAGCTGAAGGTAATAAACACCCGCTGGTGCCTTATTTGATATGGTGATAGTAAATTTCAGCGGATGTTCCGGTATTTTCCCTGGAAAAAGGGATTCCATTATCTGGATACTGGTATCCGGTTCTACTTCAATATATGGTGTCCCGGATATCATTTCTGCTTTAATTCCCAATGCTGTAGTGCGACGCATTTCATATTCCAGTTCTTTCATGGAAAGAAAATAGTCATCTTTGTCTGTTCCTACGCTGGTGTCATATTTAAAGCCGTAGATAGCGCCTTTGTTTACAAGGTTTACTTTGAGTTGCACAGTTTCACCCCGCTCAAATTCAGGGTCGCCCAGTAACGAGACATACATATCAGGAGTGCCAAAGCTGTCATAATAGTTCGTAGAAAAGACATAATTTGGGAGTAACAGGTCTGTAATATCATCATCATTATCTTCATCCGCTGCGGATGGCAATATGTAGCCAGCAAGTGCAGACAGCACAAATACTGCCGTAAATGCTGCCGTAAATATTGAAAATGATAACATTCTCCTCATACCTGCACGATCACGTTCCTGGTTCATTGAGCATCCACATCCGGTGAATTAAATATAAATCTATCCCTCTGCCTGGTATTATTAGTATGGACTGCTTTTTTCCTCTCCCGCCACTCATCCAGCTTCACGATAACGGCAGGAAATACCATAAAGGTCGCAAGTAGTGCCAGTGTCACATCCATCACTGTCACAAGACCAAAGTTGCTGTTCATAGAAAATGGCGAGGCGATAAGTGCAGAAAAGCCAACGAGGGTGGTCAGGCCCGATGCAAATATGGCCTTTCCGATCTTGGCACTTGAAGCATACATTGCTTCAGCCGGGTTTGCACCCTTATCCTTTTCTTCATAATACCTCTCCATCATCAGTATGGCATATTCCGAACCGACCCCCAGGATCAGGGCTCCCAGGGTGGCGGTCATGGGTGTATATTCCAGGCCAGTGAAATACATGATACCGCCCGCCCATCCGATCACCATGAACATGGTGACAACAGGGGTAATGGCCTTAAGCCAGTCCCGGTATATCACAAGTAAGCCTGCAAACACCAATATAAGCCCGGTAAGGGTCATTGCCACCCGGCCTGAAGTGAGTGACCATATCACAGTGGTAAATACCACTGAATTCCCGGTTATTGTCACTTCCACTCCGGGCGGAGGGGACATCCATGCAATATCCTCCTGTACAATACCTGTTAATTCCCTGACACCTTTTAGGCCTATATCAGTGACGGCATTTCCTATGCCAAAGTTCAGCAGCAGCATATTCTTGCCGTGAACGTAGCGGTCCTTTTGCATCTGCGGTACCTGCTGGTACAATCGTTCTATATCGGCGCTGTTATCAGGTATAATCCCCCCGTTCATTGATTTAATAATAGGTACAATGCTAGATGCATCGTATATGTGTGACCTTCTTTCAACTTCGTGTTCGCTGAACTCATCTATCCACCTGAGTACTTCGGGGTCAGCCGAATCATCCACTTTTATTATGATGTTCAAGGCATCGGTCCCACCTATAATGTCGCCCAGATGGGTTAGATCGATAAGCGCGGGCATATCCTGTGGCACAAAGGTTTTCACATCTGTCTGGATGGGGACGAATGAGTCTACATACAGGCCGGAAAAACACATCAGCCCTGCAATTCCCAGGACAAGGATGGGATGTTTTATTGAAATGGCAGTAGTCCTTTTCAGGAATTGTTCGATCTTGCTATCTTCCGGACCCGAGCTTGTAATTGGTGATGGCATTTTTAATTTAGGGGAGTTACTATTGTGGTTATTGATGCCTTTTTTGTTATTTTTCTTTTTTATGTGGGTATCAAGTCCGTATATTACAGTCACGCCCAGGAACAGTGAGGATAAAAAGCACATGATTATACCGATCAGCAGCAGTTTCCCGAAATCCTGGATCATGGGGACTGATGAGGTAAAAAGTGAAAAGAAGCCAAGTCCTGTAATCGTCACCGCGATAAGCACTGCCGGCCCGGTGTGTTTGATTGTCTCGATAACAGCCTGTGCTTCATCCTCACCCCGTTCCAGTTCTTCTTCTATCCGGTTATGGAACTGGATGGCGTAATCTATGCCAAGCCCTATCAAGATCGGAAATGCTGACATGGAGACCATGCTAAGGGGGATTTTCAGATATCCCATGGCTCCAAAGGTGTAGATGATACCAAGAAGTACAATGGGGAGGGGCAGGAGTTTCCAGCGGACATGCCTGAATGCCAGGTACAGCACTACTAACATGAGCAATGCCGATATCATTAGCAAAGGAACCATGCTTGTTGTCATCTCATTATTCATTGCAATCGAGAACGCCGGGTCTCCTGTCACAATGACACCGTATGCAGGCGGAAAACCGGATTGTTCAGCTGCTATTTCTGTCTCGCGCAGTATCTCGATCCTTTCATTATCGGTGGAGTCACCTGCCATTTCCACCCATACTATTGCATGGGTATCATCAGGGAGGAGCATGCCGATGTCAGATGACCGGTTTGCTATGATGGATCGTATCTCACCCTGGCTGTCAGGTATTATGTGCTGGCCTGTCATCTGGTAGTTAGTATCCTTGATAACCGATGCCACACTGGCAGTCCCCACCACCCCGGGTATGGTCTTTACTTGCTGTTGAAGCCTGTCAATAGCTTTTAGCAACTCAGGTCTTGTTACGTCCCCGCCCTCGATAAGTACTGCTATTGATTCGGTTGCAAAAATTCTCAGGTAGAGGTGGTCATAGTCCTGGTACAGTTTTGATGTTTTTTCTACAAAGGTTTCTGTACCCGATTCCATTTCGATGTTCTGTGCCCCGTGTATTGAAATCACTATGAGAAGTATTGCTAACAGGACAATTGGTAAGGTGTTGTCTTCGATGAAAATGCCTAATTTGCGAAATGTGTCCTTTATGGTTGGTTCACCTTCGGTTGAAAACTGTAGATATCACTTGTACGATATTTGAATAGTAGAACACTGTAATTGTGATGAATGTATAAATAAATTATTGAAATGGGTGAACATACAGAGAAATACAGAGCTTGTATCTGATTTTTCTCTTTGTGTCCTCTGTGCCCTCCGTGATTTATTGCTTATCACTTGTTGGAATTTGCATTTTAATCGTTGACGTTGTTTGTTTTTCAACTATATCGAAAATGAACTCCGGACTTTAAAAATTTTTATAACATCAACAATCCCAAACCGAGGATCGGGCAGTTCGGAAGTGCTGGTATCCTGGAAAAGGCATCAATACTAACTATATATCATGGTCCCGATACCAGAATCGGTAAACAGTTCCAGCAGGATGCTGTGGGATTTGCTACCGTCAATGATATGAACTTTTTCAACACCCTGTTCTACCGCAACTGCTGCCGAGCGTATCTTTGGTATCATACCACCGGCAATGGTGCCTTCATCGATCATGTCCTCAATCTGGTCTAGCCGGATGCGGGATATGCGACTGGCAGCATCATCCGGGTTGCCCAATACTCCGGGTACGTCGGTCATGAGCAAGAGTTTTTTGGCCTTTAAGGCTGCGGCAATGTCCCCGGCAACAGTATCGGCATTGATATTCAGGCTGTTACCCTTATCATCCACTGCTATGGGTGCCACAACCGGTATGTAGTCCTTTCCGGCTGCTATCATGAGTATCTCGGGATTGATGACCTCTACATCTCCCACCCAGCCCAGGTCTACCTCATGCTCCCTGCCTTCAAAGGTGACGCGCTGGATGCCTTTTTTCTTTGCCATTATAAGCTGGCCGTCCTTGCCTGAGAGTCCCAGCCCTTTACCGCCATAGGTGCCTATCAGGGATACGATCCTGGTATTGATGTTGCCAACTAACACCATGCGTGCGATCTCCAGTGTCTCATCGTCTGTGATGCGCAGTCCTGCCACAAACTCGCTTTTTTTCCCCATCTGTTCCATTTTTTGGGTAATCTCGGGACCGCCCCCGTGTACGAGCACTGGATGGATGCCTACATAACGCAGGAGTACCACATCCTGGACTATATCTGCCATGATGGTTGGGTCGACCATGGCGTGTCCACCTACTTTTATTATCATGATGGAGTCATGGAACTCTCTAATATACGGAAGGGCTTCTATCAATACCTGCTCACGGTTTATGTTCATAGTTGTGGACACTCCTGATCGTCCAGGTTTTATATGTGGTGGGAACATATAAAGGTTTTAATAGTGAAACATATTTTATCGAGTATATTAATCACAACATTTTTATACTATGTAAGATATATAAATGATTGTTGAGCGGTTAAGGTTATTTTCCCCTAACTCCCACCCCCTCTCCCCTTACTCCGCTCAACATACCATTATATTACATTTTCTTGGATTGTGGGTGGATTGTACATATTCAATATATAACTTTTTTCCATGGTATCGAAAGTTTAAACTACTATACTTTATAATTTATAACCCGATATATGGTATCAACAATCGAGGTATAGTATTTGCCAGAAAAGGATTACCTTACTATTGATGATTTTGACCTTTCAGGAAAAACGATTCTTTGCAGGCTGGACCTGAATTCACCCATGAGCCCTGGAAATGAGATCCTGGATGATAAAAGGTTCAAGGGTTCGCTGTCTACATTTAAAGAACTGGATGATTCTAAATTGGTGCTCATGAGCCACCAGAGCCGGCCCGGAAAAAGCGATTTTACTACAATGGAGCCCCATGCCCGGTGCCTGTCAGATCTGCTTGGCAAGGATATTACTTATGTGGATGATATTTTCGGTTCTAAAGCTGTTACAAAGATCAGGAAACTTAAGAGCGGTGATATCCTGATGCTGGAGAATGTCAGGTTCTTTTCAGAGGAAAGCCTGAAACGTACTACAGAGGAACATGCCCGGTCCCACATGGTGCAGCGCCTGTATCCTCTGGCAGATTTTTACTTAAACGATGCCTTTGCGGTCTCCCATCGCTCACATCTGTCCATAATGGGATTTACTAATGTGCTTCCCGGTATAGCAGGCAGGTTGATGGAAAAGGAAATCACATCGTTAAGCCGCAGTTGTGATCTCGGTCGTGGCAAATGTGTTTATGTGCTGGGTGGTGCGAAGGTGGATGATTCATTGAAGGTCACTGAATATGTGCTGGAAAATGAAAAGGCTGACAGGGTACTGCTAACTGGTGTAGTGGCAAATATCCTCCTGGCAGCCAGGGGTGTTGATATTGGCAAACCTAATATGGAATTCATTCAGTCACAGGGATATGGAGACCAGATAGAGCTTGGCAGGAAGCTGCTTGAAAAGTACAGTGATAGGATCGGTCTTCCTGTTGATGTTGCACTGGATAAGAATGGAGTGAGGGTGGAAGAGTCGATCGATATCCTGAATAAGAAGCATCATCCTGATCTGCCTATCCTGGATATCGGGCTGGAAACCATTGTGAAATTCTCAAAAGAGATCAGGAATGCGGGGACAGTTATTATGAACGGTCCGGCTGGTGTGTTCGAAAGGGAGGCTTTCACTCTTGGGACAGTTGAACTCATCGATGCGGCTACCAAATCAGGCTTTAGTGTTATTGGCGGCGGGCATAGTGCGGCAGTAGTGGAACAACTTGGTGTGGAATCCAGGATCAATCATATCAGTACGGGTGGTGGTGCTTGTATCGACTTTTTAGCTGGTGAGAAACTGCCTGGTATCGAGGCGTTGAAGGAGTCGGCTGTGCGGTACAGGGCGAAATAGGGCTGGCTGTGGATATTTGGATTCGCATGTGTCCGGCTGCTTTTTTTCCTGGTTTTGAGGAATACTCAGGGTCTATTATCTGAAAGTGTTTTTATCTGTTGAGATGTTGATATTTGTCTTTTTTAGTAACTGACATTTCGACTGCTTGCGTTAGGAAACGTGCTTAATTTCCTTACATCCCATCCAGGCCACATGCCCCACTGCAACCGACCGATAGGGTGCGTTTTGTAGGTGTCCTGGTGAGGTACAAGTCTGACTGAACCAGATAGGGTAATAGAAAAACTTATTAATGATGTTTGCTAAAATAAATCATCAGTTATATGATTATAGGGTGGTGTGATGGTTTATGAAATTAAGATATAGTTATGGAGAGTATTGAATGACAGCAGATGTAATACCAATTACGGATAGCCCGAATGCACCGGGGGCGTAGTATGATGAAAAGAAGAAGACATGTAGCGATATTTATTTCAATGCTGCTGCCCCTTTCCCTAACAGCTTGCGCCAGTGCTTCCAAGGTGAAACTCAATACAGTAGCGGCGCAGCGAATGATTATTTCGGCAATTCCGTCTCCATATCAGGTAACGAAACCATACTACCCATAAAACTTTATATTGATTCGACTGTAAAATATAATTAGAAATTCAAATTGGAAGTGTATTAAAAATGATACAACAAAATAAAGCAATAAAATTGTTAATAATTGTAGTAATTATTCTGAGCTTCGCACCAATTGTTGCATCCGCAGCACCTTTTGCTTATATCACAAATTATGGCAGCAACAACGTCTCGGTGATTGATACTTCAACCAACACAGTCACAGCCAACGTTACAGTGGGAACAGGACCTTATGGCGTGGCAGTGAACCCGGCAGGAACGCACGTGTACGTGGGGAATTATCTCAGCAACAACGTCTCGGTGATTGATACTTCAACCAACACAGTCACAGCCAACGTTACAGTGGGAACCGAACCTATCGGCGTGGCAGTGAACCCGGCAGGAACGCGCGTGTACGTGGCGAATGGCGACAGCAACAACGTCTCGGTGATTAATACTTCAACCAACACAGTCACAGCCAACGTTACAGTGGGAACCAGACCTTACGGCGTGGCAGTGAACCCGGCAGGAACGCACGTGTACGTGGCGAATCTTGGCAGCAACAACGTCTCGGTGATCAATACTTCAACCAACACAGTCACAGACAACGTTACAGTGGGATTCTGGCCTATCGGCGTGGCAGTGAACCCGGCAGGAACGCGCGTGTACGTGGCGAATCTTAACAGCAACAGCGTCTCGGTGATCAATACTTCAACCAACACAGTCACAGACACCGTTACAGTGGGAACCAAGCCTTACGGCGTGGCAGTGAACCCGGCAGGAACGCACGTGTACGTGGCGAATTATGACAGCAACAACGTCTCGGTGATCAATACTTCAACCAACACAGTCACAGACAACGTTACAGTGGGAACCAAGCCTTTCGGCGTGGCAGTGAACCCAGCAGGAACGCGCGTGTACGTGGCGAATGAAGGCAGCAACAACGTCTCGGTGATCAATACTTCTACCAACACAGTCACAGACACCATTATAGTGGGAACCAGGCCCTATGCTTTTGGCATTTTTATCACCCCTGAAGGCGCAAGTGACACCACTCCCCCTGCGCCTGCGTCTCTCACAACCGATACCGGTAACTACTGGGTAAACTACACCTGGACTCCAGGAGATGCTGACTCCACCGACGGCTATAACGTAAGTATAGGCGATGGGTGGGCTAACACCACAAACACATCCTATAATTATACAGATTTAGGTCCAAGCGGGTGGGCAAACATCACAGTCTGGGCATGGAATGCGACTGGTGATGGAAATATGTCAGATGACAATAAGAGTGATCAGGTTCAGGCACCGGCAGCACCAACAGACACCACTCCCCCTGCGCCTGCGTCTCTCACAACCGATACCGGTAACTACTGGGTAAACTACACCTGGACTCCAGGAGATGCTGACTCCACCGACGGCTACAACGTAAGTACAGACGTTGGGTGGGCTAACACCACAAACACGTCCTATAATTATACAGATTTAAGTCCAAGCGAGTGGACAAACATCACAGTCTGGGCATGGAATGCGACTGGTGATGGAAACATGTCAGATACCAATGTCAGCGATACTGTTCAGGCACCGGCAGCACCAACAGGCACTACTCCCCCTGCGCCTGCATCTCTCACAAACGATACCGGTAACTACTGGGTAAACTACACCTGGACTCCAGGAGATGCTGACTCCACCGACGGCTACAACGTAAGTACAGACGTTGGGTGGGCTAACACCACAAACACGTCCTATAATTATACAGATTTAGGTCCAAGCGGGTGGGCAAACATCACAGTCTGGGCATGGAATGCGACTGGTGATGGAAATATGTCAGATACCAATGTCAGCGATACTGTTCAAGCACCGGCAGCACCAACAGACACTACTCCCCCTGCGCCTGCGTCTCTCACAACCGATACCGGTAACTACTGGGTAAACTACACCTGGACTCCAGGAGATGCTGACTCCACCGACGGCTACAACGTAAGTACAGACGTTGGGTGGGCTAACACCACAAACACGTCCTATAATTATACAGATTTAAGTCCAAGCGAGTGGACAAACATCACAGTCTGGGCATGGAATGCGACTGGTGATGGAAACATGTCAGTTACCAATGTTAGCGATAACGTGCAGGCACCGGCAGGCACCACTCCCCCTGTTCCAACTGATCTCCAGAACACGACAGGCACCGACTGGGTCAACTTCACATGGACTGTTGGAGATGGTATTGTCACTGACGGCTACAACGTGAGTATGAATAGTGGGTGGGACAACACCACAAACACATTCCTTAACTCAACCGTTGGCGCAGGCAACTGGTCAAACATCACGGTCTGGTCATGGAATGCGACTGGCGATGGAAACATGTCAGTTACCAATGTTAGCGATAACGTGCAGGCACCAGCAGCACCAACAGGCACCACTCCCCCTATTCCAACTGATCTCCAGAACACGACAGGCACCGACTGGGTCAACTTCACATGGACTGTTGGAGATGGTATTGTCACTGACGGCTACAACGTGAGTATGAATAGTGGGTGGGACAACACCACAAACACATTCCTTAACTCAACCGTTGGCGCAGGCAACTGGTCAAACATCACGGTCTGGGCATGGAATGCGACTGGTGATGGAAATATGTCAGCTACCAATGTCAGCGATACCGTTCAGGCACCTGCGGCAATTCTTCAGCGCATCAATATAACGGAGACCTCGCAGACGCTGAACATCAGCGAGTCCATGACTTTCAATGCCACGGGATATGATTATACCAATGCGATATATCCGTCAAATATAACATTCACATGGTACACCACCCCATCAGGCATCGGAACGCTCAACGCGACGACCGGCTCTGTTGTGAACTTCACAGCACTACATGCAGGGCGCACCGAGATATACGCGGTAAACGGTAGCATATCGAGCAACGCGACCGACAGTGTATGGATCACGGTAAACGCGATAACGAATACCACAGAGGTATCTGGTGGGAACGCCACCGCAACATCAGGTGATTCGACGGCGATAGTTAACCTGACCAACTCAACGGTCACCGGTACGATCAACTTCACAGAGATGGGTGATCCGGTCAACAGCTCAGTGGTTAACGGATCCACAACAGGACTCGGTACGAATGTCAAATTGATCAAGGGTGTGGATGTTAACGTGAGCAAAAATATCACAAAGGCACTGGCGATCGATACGAGTGGCAACAGTTACGTGTACATCCGAATTGACTACAACCAGTCCCAGATTGATGGTCTGGGTATAGACGAGAACACACTCTATATCTACAAGTTCGTAAACGGCACCGGCTGGGTGAAACTGGTCCAAGGCAATCCATCCTACTGCATCGCAAACGGCAGGAACACGACCGCAGACTATATCTGGGTTAATGTGACCAATTGCAGCACATTCCTACTTGCAGGCACACCAACAGCGGAACCGACACCACCCAGAAGCAGCAGTGGCGGTGGTGGTGGCGGTGGTGTAGGCACCAGCGATGAACCTGAGAATGTAGAAGAAACCGTCTTCTTAAGGATATATTTAAGAGCAGGTGATTCTTCGACATACAACTTCAATAATTTAGTAACATCAGTTGAAGTTACACCCACCAGAACCTATGGCCTGCTGGGAGCAAAGATGGAGGTCCTGTACGGCCAGCCAGGCAGTATAACCACTGACCCACCCAGCGGAGAATCATACAAGTATTTCAACGTATTTTTCGCCAGGACAAGTGGGTCTGGCGATAAGTTCTCCAGTTCAGTTATAAATTTCCAGGTACCTGAAAGCTGGTTCAAGGAGAACAACATCGATCCTGCCACTGTTACCCTGTACAGGTACAACGATGACGGGTGGAAGCCCCTTACGACCACAATGACCGGGCAGGCTGGCGGAAACTATCAGTATTCAGCGCCGACTCCGGGATTCTCCACCTTCGTGATAATGGGACAGGTCAATGAGTCAAGTAGCGTAGAACCTGTTGCTACAGAAGATTCCGGTACAGTGGCTGATTCCACACCTACGGAAGAAGCTACTACCAAGGGGACACCTGGATTCGGGATACTGGTGGGTATTATGGGGATACTGGTCGCAGTATATTCAAGGAAGAAATAAGGTTGGAGTATTTTGAGGGGTGCAATTCCCCTTAATCTCATTTTTTTTTCTAATTGCAGGTCTTATCTTATTCTTTTTGACGTATTGTATTGTATTGTATAAATTTACTTATTGAGAAAAGTTACATGATATGGAGACCAAATAGAGATCTGAAAAAAGCTGCATGAAAAGTACAATAATAAGATCGGTCTTCCTGTTGATGTTGCACTGGATAAGAAAGGTGGGAGGGTGGAAGAGTCGATCGATATCCTGAATAAGAACCAGCATTCCGATCTGCCTATCCTGGATATCGGGCTTGAGACTATTGTGAAATTTTCAAAAGAGATCAGGAATGCAGGGACAGTTATTATGAACGGTCCGGCTGGTGTGTTCGAAAGGGAGGCTTTCACTCTTGGGACAGTTGAACTCGTCGATGCGGCTACCAAATCAGGCTTTAGTGTTATTGGGGGCGGGCATAGTGCAGCAGCAGTGGAACAACTTGGTGTGGAATCCAGGATAGATCATATCAGTACGGGTGGGGGTGCCTATATTGACTTTTTAGCTGGCAAAAAACTGCCTGGTATCGAGGCGTTGAAGGAGTCGGCGGTGTGGTATAGGGTAAAATAGGTTTGGTTGGAGATATTTGGGTTTGTATGTGTCTGGATCGTAGAAAAGAGAATGCGGGAATAGAGTATCGGCTATAAAAGTGATGTTAATCCCCTGTCATTGACAATTTCATAGATGCAAATTATAAATGCTCTATTACCAGATTGTTTTAATCAGTTTGCTATTAATAATCTCTTCATCTCTTGTAATGAGCGCCACATCATCGGAAAATGATTTATCTTTGAGAAATAATGCAGTTGCTACTATAATCGCATCATGTATTTCCAGTTCTGTAGGGAGCATACTTATTACATCCATATCCAGTGGCTGTACAATACATCTGGGATCTTCTTTTATTGTCTGGAAAACATGATCTAACGAAGTTGAAAACCTATTTTTCCCAAATAAGTATTTAATTTCTGCAAGGACGATTGAAGGGATAATGAGGTTGGACCCTTCATCAAGAAGTGCCTCTTTAGCTTTCTCTCCTAGTTTTTGACTTTTCTCAAGGAACCATACCAGACCGTGAGTATCAACAATATATTGGGTCATGATTCTTTAAATTTTATCCGGACAGCTTTGATATCTTCATCCGTATGCTCGATCTTTCCTTGGAAAATTCCTTCAAGTAAAAAAAACTTATTTCTGTCAATGGCCGTATTTTCGGATTCGCTCAATATTTCATTTTTCATAAAATGTATCAATTTCGATATTTTTGGTAGAAGATTTGGAGGAATTCCACGTATATCGTTTAATATTTGTTCTTCATTACTGGAAATTGTTTCCATAACAAATTTCACCAAATAAAGTATATAATCTCATCTATTAATAGCCTTCTCCTTTTTCATCATTATCCCTGCTCTCAACAAACACCTGAACATTCCTGCTATTAACCCTGCAACCGCAACCCGTCAGGGCTGCAGGGTGGCAGCCAGCCGTGTGGATTTAAGCGAGTTTGGAACCGCAGGTTAACACGGATTTGCTGTATCGTATCTGCGTTTATTCAGTATCCACTTCAAATCCAAGGGTAACTGACTCTTTTTTGAAATCGAAAACCTGCTAAGGCACTTGATTTAGATAATCCGAATATGCATTTTACCCTGCTTTTTGAAGTAGATACTTTATTCACGTTCATCTGCGGTTATTTCATAAAACCATGATGATAGTACTACTTAATGATATTATACTAAACCGCATCTGTTTTCTATAACTTTCTGCCACAGAGCTCACAGAGAACACCGAGATGCTTTTTCGCCCCCAAACTCCTCTCTCTGTGCTCTCTGTGGCAGTCATATAAAGTTCCAAATTATACTTACAGAGGAGTATATTATACATAAATTACTACTCTACCGATATTTCGGCTGCTTGCGTTATAAAACGTGCTTAATTCCCTTACGCCCCACCCAGGCCACATGCCCCACTTACAAGCGACCGGCAGGGTGCGTTTCTTATCTATTGAATCATCAACCCCTACCCCCATCCATTCCTTTATACCCCTGCCACCCGTCTGCACTACGCCCTGCCGCTGCCTATGTTCAGACGACCTCGCACATGTGAAAGGTGCGTATTGATAGAGATGCGCCGCCTGTCTGCCCGCACCCATGCCAGCAGTCGAAACAGTTATTATATTTTGAACCATAATATACTCAAAATAGAGATGGGCACTGTAAAATAGTATCTATACAAAACCGAGATTATGAGCGCTAAAACAATATCAATTAGGCGCGACCTGTACGAAATACTCAATAGTACGAAGGGGGAGACTGAAAGTTTCAGCAACGTGATAGAGCGGTTGGTAAAGGAGAAAAAGGTAAATTTATCAGAGTTTTTTGGAGTTCTAAGCGATAGTAGAGTATTGGATGAATTAGATGCGGAATCTAAGAAGATGAGGGAAAATTCGAGAGTTAAAATATGATCGTTCTCGATACAAGCTTTCTCATTGATTTTTTCAAGGGCGAGCGCGGGACTTTGAGTATAATCGATTCTGATGTAGCAACAACAGTTATAACATACCACGAGATTTTATCTGGAATAAAACATAAAAAGGCTAAGAAGAGACTTTTTATTTTTTTCTGGTCTTTTGAACTATAACGAACCACAGATGAACACGGATGAACACAGATTTCGCATGCAGTATCTGTGTTCATCCGTGGTTGACATAACTGATTAATAAGTCTAATCAGAATATAATAAAAAGTCTCTGATTATTTTGTGTGGATAGCTACACCGACTTTTTCTTTTTCTTATTTTTATTTCATCCAGTTTTCTATTTTCAACTCATCTATCCTTTCGAAATGATTTGGATTGTTTGTAACAAGAATACAATTGTTAACAAAAGCGATACTAGAGATTAAAATATCGAAATCTTCAATAATCTTCCCTTCAAATCTCAATTTCGATTTAAATCGCCCAAATGCTTCAGCTGAAGCAGCATTATCCGCATAAATTGTTAAATTTCTTTTAAATTCATTGATCTTCTTTAAATTGTCATCGATCTTTTTGGAATTATATGCTCCAAAATAAAGTTCTGCAAGCGTAGCATTAGATATTGAAATGGAAAAAACACCAATTTCTTTTACTTTATTTTTCAATTTTTCATTTCCATTAATGAGGTATATGCAAATGTTTGTATCCAATAAATATTTCAAAATATCTTCTCCGTCCTGAGGGTAGACTTTCTACTGGAGTAGATATCATTTATTTGCTCATCAATAGACCTTTTATCTTCCCAGGTACCGCATACAGATAAAAATTCTTCAGTAGCCTTTTCTTCAGAGGATTCACTTATGATGATTTCAGACCTGAAAAAATGGATTAACTTTAGTATCTTTTTTTGAACAGTTTCTGGCAGATCTCTTATCTCTTTTAAGATTTCTTCCTCCTGCTTTGTTTTTGTTTCCATTGGAAGCCTCTATTAATTGTATATTTTATAAATAACTGTTCAGAAATGATTTTTACTATTTTTGACTTAATGTAGTCTTTCCCTCAATACTAGATATTGTTTGTTCATATAAAAATATGCCCCCATATTATGATTCACATAAACTGCACATTCTCAGCATCATAGATATTATTGATAAGTGTCCGGTTCGGCATGGTTGATCCTGGGCCTGCTCGGTTCTGGTTCCTGGTTGGATGTAGCGGATATACGGGGCAGGTGATGGCAGGGATTGAAAATTTTAAATAATGGATGAATATAACGCTGGCCCGGGATATCTGCAGACCATGAGCCGGTGAGTGGATATGGAGAGGTATGCGGTGAGGTGGAGTGTTATGTATGTTTAAATATATAATTTATGTTTTTTTAACCGCAGATGAATGTAAATTAACGCAGATATCCAGGTAGTGTATCCGTGTTTATCTATGTTCATCCGCGGTTAATCGGAGTTTACCAAAAATAATGTAACGGTCACAGTTAACAGAAATACTTATCGTTGATGTAAGCTAAAGTGAACTATCGAAATTATTATTATATTTTATTAAATTAATATTATTTCAATTTATTAAATTAATATTATTTCAATTTATTAAATTATTATTATAATTCATTATAATGGCAAGGTGGCATGATAGTTTATGAAATTCAGGCATAGTGATGGAGAATCCAGAATGATAGCAGATGTAACACCAATTACGGACAGCCCGGCTTCAAACAGTGGCAGTGGTATGATGAACGCCCGCAGAAGCACCCAGGGGAGGTGGCTCAGCATGGCGGTATTAGCCGTTTTTGCTGCTGTGGTGCTTGCCGCATCCATCACGCCCGCGTTAGCGGATACCGAAATAACAAACTGCATGGAACTGCAGAATATCCGCAATGATTTGTCTGGGGATTACTATTTAGCCAATGACATTAACTGCTCTGGTTTTGATTACGGCGACGGGAAAGGGTTTATGCCGATTGGAAATCTGACCTCCCAATTCACAGGTACGTTTGACGGCAAGGGCTACAAGATAACTAACCTGTACATAAACCGAAGTTCTATGAATCGTGTCGGTTTGTTTGGAAATGCTAGTTCAGAAAGCGAAATAACAAACGTGGGTTTGGAAGAGGTAGATGTCACTGGTTCTTCTTGGGTAGGCGGTTTGGTTGGTTTAAATATAGATGGAACAATCACAAATTGTTATTCTACCGGCAGTGTCAGTGGTTCTTCTTCTTCTTCAGTGGTCGGCGGTTTGGTTGGTTCTAATGTGATGGGAACAATCACAAATTGTTATTTTACCGGCGGTGTCATTGGTCCTTCTTCTTCTTCTTCTTCTTCAGTGGTCGGCGGTTTGGTTGGTCTTAGTACTGGAACAATCACAAATTGTAATTCTACCGGCAATTTCTTTGGTTATAATAATGTCGGCGGTTTGGTTGGTCTTAATAGTGGAACAATCACATATTGTTATTCTACCGGCGATATCATTTCTCATTACGCTATTTGTTCTTATCTTGGCGGTTTGGTTGGTCTTAATATGGTGGGAACAATTACAAATTGTTATTCCACCGTCTATGTCGCATATTGTCATTCTGAGGACGGAGGTTTGGTTGGTTATGACCATCTTGGAACAATAACAAACTCATACTGGGACACTGAAACATCAGGGCAGTCTTCAAGTTATGGCGGAACAGGCAAAACAACGGCAGAAATGAAACAGCAAGCAACATTCGAGAATTGGGATTTCGATAATATCTGGGCAATAGAAGAAGGTGTAACCTATCCATACCTGCGACAACCGCCAAGCATAACTGATTTCGCTCCTCCTTCGGCTGTTAACGATACCATCTACACCTGGAGGACTTTTAACGTTTCCGCGGATCAGACCGTGAACGTGATATGGTATCTGAACGAAACTGCGCAGACGCCAGAGAACGAGAGCGTGACAGAAGCGAATTACACATTCCGTGCAGAGTACATAGGCGAGCATAACGTATCCGCGATCGTGGAGAACGCAAACGGCACTGATATGCAGACGTGGGTCTGGAATGTGACGGCAGCACCGACAGCACCGGAACCAACATTCCTCTGCACCTGCGGTGACATCTGCGTCAACACATCCGGCTGGTGGCGTGACGGCGGCGCGTTCAATGCAAACGCTACGACGCCGATACAGGCGGCGGTCGATGATGCGGCTGCTGGCGAGACGATCTGCGTTGCAGCTGGCAGCTACACCGAGAACGTGAATGTGAACAAGCAGGTTACGTTGCAAGGCGAGGGCGAGAGTGTTGTAAATGTGACAGCTGATTCTACAGGCGATCATATCTTTGAGGTGACAGCGGATTTGGTGAACATCTCAGGGTTCAATGTGACCGGGGCGACAGGTACATATAAAGCAGGGATTTACCTCAGTTCTGACGCGGATCACTGCAACATCTCAAACAACAACGCATCAGGTAATTACCGCGGCATCTACCTGTCTTCTTCGAGCAACAACAACACGATCACGAACAACACCGCTAACTCGAACGACGGCAACGGCATCTACCTAGATTCTTCGAGCAGCAACCTGATCTACAACAACTACTTCAACAACACCAACAACGCCTACGACAACGGAAACAACATCTGGAACACCACGCCTACAGAAGGCATAAACAACATCATTGGCGGGTCATGGCTTGGCGGCAACTACTGGTCTGACTATGCAGGAGCCGATACGATCGACAACGACGGTCTGGGCGATACCCTACTCCCGTATAACTCATCCGGGAATATAGCGAATGGCGGCGACAACCATCCACTGACCACCCCCGGCTTTGCGGCACCGAACATCACTTCTTCCGCGCCGGAATCTCCGGTGAATGACACCTACTGCACTTGGACGAAATTCAACGTCTCCGTAGATCAGACCGTAAACGTGACATGGTATCTGGATGAAGTATCACAGTATATAAACGAGAGCGTGACTGAAGCGAGTTACACGTTCCATGCAGATGACATTCGCGAGCATAATGTATCCGCAGTCGTGGAGAACGTAAACGGCACGGCTATGCAGACGTGGGTCTGGAATGTGACAGGAGAGACCATACCACCCGTAATCACGATAGATGCGCCAACCCAGTTTTCTCCGGCTAATAGAACTGAGGGAGAGCAGTTCTGGGTCAATTTCACCTACACCGAACTATATCCTGCGAACTACACAGTCACGATAGGAAACGCAACCGCAGTCATCAACTCGACCACGAATACAAGCGTATCCGGCGGAACAGGCAAGACTGTAAACGAGAGCTTCAATCTGAACGCAAGCGCGGCAGACGGCTGGTACAACGTAACAGTCGGGATGTATGACAACTCCTCGAATTATAACATCTCGCACCAGAATTATTCCATCGAAAAAGGGTCTTATGATGCCTCAATCTCGCAGCCGGAAAACCAGACAACCGAACCGGGCGTGAATGCAACCTACAGGCTTGCGATCACGAACACAGGAAGTTTCACAGGCACGTTTGAGCTTGCCATCACCAACCACGATACTGCGAATGTTGCAACGCTGAACAAGACAACGATAACGGATCTTGCCACAGGTGCTTCCCGGAACGTCACACTGAATGTTACAGATGCAAGTGCGGGAACGTATAACGTCACTGTGAATGTCACATCCACCGACTCAGGAAGTGAGGTTGCCAAGACTGGCTACATCATGACTATGGTCGTCGGTCCAACCCTTACTCTCGGAAACGTCGATAACGTGGCAAGCGACTGGGGCACAAGCTTCGACCTGAACCACTCGGTCACAGTAACCAACGCAACCGCAAGCAACGTGAACGTGACCTACAATGTCTCGTGGATCCTGAATAACAACACCATGGGAACGATAGCACAAGGCGGAATGAAATGGCACAACCAGTCACGCTCAAATTCGACGGTGCAAAACATCACGGTCAGGGTGGATGCAACCTCAACGACCGGATCAGCAATAAACGACAGCAAGACGTTTATGGTAAACATAACAAGACGCAACATTGATATCGCGTCTCAGCCCGGATCCATGCAATCCGTTGATACAGACACGACTTTCTGGATTAACGCCTCTGCAAATGACGAACACGGAGATACACTCATCTGCAAAGCCGATCTGGTCCGCGAAGGAGTTATCATCGGGAATCAAACCCTATCCGGCGGGAATGTGAACTTCAGCATGACAGAACCCCTGGCAGGGACGTTTAACTTCTCGATCCGGTTCTACAACACAAGTCATTACGACAACGCGTCCACAATCAACAAAACGGTAACAGTCCGCGGTCCAACCCTTACCCTCGGCAACGTCGTTAACGTAGCAAGCGACTGGGGCACAAGCTTCGACCTGAACCACTCGGTCACAGTAACCAACGCAACCGCAAGCAACGTGAACATGACATACAATGTCCCGTGGATCCTGAATAACGATACAGTGGGAACGATAGCAAAAGACGGGATGAAATGGCACAACCAGACACGTTCAAACTCGACAGTGCAAAACATCACAGTCAGTGTGGATGCAACCTCAACGACCGGATCCGCAACGAACGACAGCAAGACGTTTAGCATCAACATCACCAGACGAGACATTAATGTAACAGCATATCCAGAGTCAGAACAAACCTTGGGTGTTGGTGATACGTTCTGGATAAACGGTAGTGCGAAAGACGAACACAACGAGGCGTTCATCGCAAAAGCAGACCTGGTAAAAGACGGAAACATCGTGAATACCACTGATGTCATGAATGGAAACGCGAACTTCTCAACAAATGAATCTGCTGCCGGAACATTCAATTTCTCAATCCGGTTCCACAACACGACTCATTACGACAACGCGTCCACAAGCAATTCAACAGTAACAGTCCTCGGTCCGATACTTACTCTCGACAACGTCACCGACATAACCAGCGACTGGGGCACAAGCTTCAACCTGAACCATTCGGTCACAGTAACCAACGCAACCGCAAGCAACGTGAACGTGACTTACAACGTCTCATGGATACTGAACAACAGCACCATGGGAACGATAGCAAAAGACGGGATGAAATGGCACAACCAGACACGCTCAAACTCGACAGTGCAAAACATCACACTCAGGGTGGACGCGAACACGACAACCGCATCCGCTACGAACGACAGCAAGACGTTTAACATCAACATCACCAGACGAGACATTAATGTAACAGCATATCCAGAGTCAGAACAAACCGTGGGTGTTGGTGAGACGTTCTGGATAAACGGCAGTGCGAAAGACGAGCACAACCAGGCGTTCATCGCAAAAGCAGACCTGATAAGAAATGGACGCATCGTGAATACCGATGTCACGAATGGAAACGCGAACTTCTCAACAAACGAATCTGCTGCCGGAATAGTCAACTTCTCGATTGTATTCTACAACACGACTCATTACGACAACGCATCCACAAGCAACAAAACGGTAACAGTCCGCGGTCCAACACTTGCTCTCGGAAACGTCACCGCCATAACAAGCGATTGGGGAATTAACTTCAGCGTGAACCACTCGGTCGCAGTAACCAACGCAACCGCAAGCAACGTGAACGTGACCTACAACGTCTCATGGATCACGGATAACGATACAATGGGAACGATAGCAGAAGGCGGGACGAAATGGCACAACCAGACACGCTCAAACCCAACAGTGCAGAAGATCACGGTCAAGGTGAACGCGAATACCACAACCGCATCCGCAACGAACGCCACAGGAACGTTTGACCTCAACATCACCAGACGGGAGATCATCATCACTGCTGATCCGGTAGCCCCCCAATCCGTTAATCCCAACACCACATTCTGGATAAATGGAAGTGCGGAGGGTGAGTATACTGAGACGTTCACAGGCAAAGCCGATCTGATAAGAGATGGGAGCATCATCCAGAATCAGGCCACTACAGACGGAAACGCGAACTTCAGCAGCACCGAACCCGCAGAAGGGACGTTTAACTTCTCAATTAAGTTCTACAACACGACGCATTACAACAACAAGACAACGAGTAACGCAACCATGCGTATCGTCGATGACACGCCACCTGCAAGCATAACAGGTCTTAATAATCTGACCACCGAGCAGAGCCGCATCCGATGGACATGGACAGATCCAACAGACAATGACTTCACAAAGGTGATGATCTACCTCGACGGAGCATTCAAGACAAACGTTTCAAAGGGCGTCCGGAACTACACCGCAACCGGGCTTGATCCCGACACCAACTACACCATCGGCATTCACACGGTCGATGACAAAGGAAACATCAACCAGACACGGGTGAACAATACTACAAGGACGCTACCGTTCTCAGGGCTTCAGCGTATCAATGTGACGCCGACTGCATGGGCGCTGAATATCAGCGAATCCATGAATTTCAATGCCATCGGATATGATCATAACGATGACCCGATAGATCCGGCAAATCTAACATTCACATGGTACACCACCCCCTCAGGCATCGGGACGCTCAACGCGACGACCGGTTCTGTTGTGAACTTCACAGCACGTCATGCAGGGCGCACCGAGATATACGCAGTCAACGGCAGCATATCGAGCAACGCGATCGACAGTGTATGGATCACGGTAAACGCACCTCCTGAAACAGGAAACGTCGCCAACGGAACCGGTAACGCCACATCAGGCGATTCAACAGCAATCGTCTGGCTCAACAACAGATCGATCAACGGTATGATTATAATCGAGGAGATCGGTGACCCGCTCAACGGAACAGAAGACATCGGGAACCGGACAGGTCTTGGCACAGACACCGAACCTGTCAAGGGCGCCAACGTCACAGTAAACGGGAGTATCGAGGTAGCACTCAATGACATGGGCGGCTACGTGCATCTCCAGATCGAGTACAACGAATCGCAACTCGGGAACATCGATGAGAACACACTGTATATTTACAAGTTCGTAAACGGCACCGGCTGGGTGAAACTGGTTGCAGGCAATCCATCCTACTGCACCGCAAACGGAAGGAACACGACCGCAGACTATATCTGGGTTAATGTGACTAACTTTAGCACATTCCTGCTAGCAGGCACCCCTACAGCGACACCGACACCACCCAGCGGTGGCAGCAGTGGCGGCGGTGGTGTTGGCACCAGTGATGAACCTGAAAATGTAGAAGAAACAGTTGTCTTAAGGATATATCTTCAAGCTGGTGAGTCTTCGAACTACAACTTCAACGATGTAGTAACATCAGTTGATGTTACACCAGACAAAACCTACGGCCTGGTGGCAGCAAAGATCGAAGTCCTGAAAGGTCGGCCTAGCAGTATAACCACTGACCCGCCTGCCGGTGAAATATACAAGTATGTCGACGTATTTGTCGGAACCAGTGGATGGTCTAAAGATAAGTTCTCCAGTTCAGTTATAAATTTCCAGATACCAGCAAGCTGGTTCGAAGAAAACAACATCGACCCGGCCTCAGTCACCCTGTACAGGCACAACGATGGTGAATGGCAGTCCCTTAGGACCACACTGACCGGGCAGGCTGGCGGATTCTACAAGTATTCATCGCCGACCCCTGGATTCTCTACCTTCATGATACTGGGGCAGGTCGAGGAGTCAAGCAGCGGAGAACCTGCTGCTTCAACGGATTCCGGTACAGTGGCCAATCCTACGCCTACGCCAGAAACTACTTCGGACAAGGGGATACCCGGATTTGGGATAATGCTTGGGATTATGGGAATACTGGTCGCAGTATATTCAAGAAGGAAATAAGATAGGGGTATTTTGAGGGGTGCAATACCCTTCATTCTCTTTTTTAATCTGGACCAAATACCAGATTACAGGCACATCTGGAATCCCGGCCACATATCCCTGCCGGCAGGGTGCGTTTTTCAGGTATCCTGCAGCGGCAAAGGTCCGCCCGGACCGGATGAGGTGACAGGAATACTTATTATCGATGTGAGCTGAAAATAAGATGTTAACTTCAAGTGTTGGAAACTCTTAGAACTTCAAGGTGTCGTAAAAAGTTGTTTTAAGGACAGCCTGTATAGATTGAAATGGACGAACAAGATTTAACATTTGACATCACTCCAGCAACCATTTCCACAACGGCTTATACACTATCTTTTTGCCACCTTTGATCTCTTCCCCTTCAAGATCACCTGTTATTATCAAGCCATCGTTCAGTTTGAACTCATTCATAGTTTCAATCAGACCATTGATCTCCCGGTCCTTATTTTCATCTGTCAGTTCATAGCAAACCTGAATGGCTTCTTTGACCTCTTCGCCTTGTGTTGTCAAAAAATCGCATTCATACTTGTTTTTCCAGTAATATACATCTTTATCCTGTCTTTTAAGTTCAACCAGGACAACATTCTCATATAATCTGCCAATATTTTGAGAGAACTTAAATGAGATCGCATTTATCAAACCAGTATCAATCACATAGACCTTTTTTGGGTTTGCGAACTGCTCTTTCAATTTGCCATATTTTGGAACCATAAATATAAAGTTTATGTCGGCAGCGCAGGCTAAATATGTGAATAATGTATTTTTACTGATCTTTTTACCCTGTGATTTCAGGATATTATAATACTTGTTTGTTGAAAAATAAGAAGAAAAATTATTTACAAGATATAGAAGCATCTCTTTTACGGTAGCAAAGCTCCTTATCTGGTATCTATCTACCAGGTCTTTGTAGAAAATAAGATCAAAATACTCCTGAAGGATCTTGGTCTTGAGGGTATTGTCTTTATCCACAATTTCCGGGAATCCGCCGAATTCGATATACTCTCTAAGCAAATTTTTAATTTTATAGCGGAGTGGTGTATACTCGAAGTTCCTTTGTAAAGTTAGACCTTTAACGTTCAGGAATTCCTTGAATGAATAAGGGAAAATTCGATATGTCAATGTTCTTCCGCGCAGTCCGGTTGCTATCTCCTTGCTCAAAAGTTTTGAACTTGAACCTGTGACACATATTTCTACATTTTCCTGATCGTAGAGCCTTCTTAGGAATGTCTCCCAGAAAGGAACCTCCTGTATCTCATCGAAAAAGATGTAAAGTTTCTCATCTTTGTTATCAGGATAGAGTTCATAATAAGCATCCAATATCAGGTCAAGTTCTTCTTTTTTTATAGGAAAAATCCTTTCATCTTCGAAATTTATGTAAATGATCTTGTCTTTATTTTCACTCTTGAGCTGGTTTATGATCTGGTACATAAAATATGTTTTTCCGGCTCTTCGCGAACCAATAATGGTGTTGATCTTACCTGAAAAGTAAATTTGTGTATCTCTTTGGGTAAACTTTACATCACGCTCTTGAGCTAAAATTATTAGTTTTTTGATTGTTTCTTTGTCCATGCTTTGTATATAGGGACAGATTGTATTAAATCTTTCCCTGTTTATGAATACATGTTTGAAACAGCTGGTTGATTTTAGTACAATTGCTTAACTATATAATTTGTGCACTGCCACAATCACCCTGTACAGGCACCATGATGGCGAATGGCAGTCCCTTAGGACCACCATGACCGGGCAGGCTGGCGAATACTACCGGTATTCATCGCCGACTCCCGGATTATCTACCTTCATGATACTGGAGCAGGTTGAGGAGTCAAGTAGCGGAGAACCTGCTGCTGCAACGGATTCCGGTACAGTGGCCGATCCTACGCCTACAACAGAAACTACTTCGGACAAGGGGATACCCGGATTCGGGATACTGGTGGGGATTATGGGGATACTGATCGCAGTGTATTCAAGGAAGAAATAAAAAATGGGGATTTTGAGGGGTGCAATACCCTTCATTCTCTTTTTTAATCTGGACCAAATACCAGATTACAGGCACATCTGGAATCTCGGCCACATATCCCTTGCCGGTAGGGTGCGTTTTTCAGGTATCCTGCAGCGGCAAAGGTCTTCCTGGACTTTGATGTGTATTTGAAAAAATTGGTCGATCATAAGGATGTAAAATTCTATTTTACGATGATTGGATATATTTGGGGATGGTTTGAAGAGATACGGAGCGTGTTGCAAGTGAGTCGGGAATTTAGTGGAAAAGAACAGAATAATTTACCGACCAATGCTGATAAACTCAAGGGAAAAACAATTGAGGCAATGATGAAAATTAGAGGGGAGGGGAGAAAGATTGGAGGCAATTTAGGCACGGTGTCTGAAAAAATCGGTGAAAACTGCCAAAGTCACATAGATTAACTATTTGTGGAAGTTGTGAGCAACGAGGGAGAAATTTTGGACATCGTTAGGCATAATGCACTTGAGAAGTTGAACCATCGGTGAAGTAGAATGCATATTCGAAGGCGTACAGGAAGAAGTAAGACGTCTAAAGAAATGACAAAATATGAAGCTCATCTTGCTGTTTTATCTAATCTTGAAAAAGAAGATTATGTTAAAACTGGTTTTGGCAATTTTAAAAATTTTTTGGTATATTTATAAAATGTTACAGATGAATAA